>JAAGKN010000979.1_pt1 | contig 75508 bp, 71 predicted proteins | sample 6206371 | NCBI WGS metagenome assembly JAAGKN01 (sample SAMN11533720, study PRJNA540317) | gut metagenome | isolation source: fecal pellets from male and female animal of same cohort | host: Peromyscus leucopus | place: USA:CA | collected 2017 | reverse complement strand
TATATGGATGTGATTGCCATGCATCAGGCAGGATTTACGCAGGCTGTCGCGTCGTTAGGAACGGCTTTTACCATGGGACAAGCCGGACTGCTTAAGCGTTATACAGAGGATGTGCTGCTCGCTTATGACAGCGATGGTGCAGGGGTGAATGCGGCGCTTAGGGCGATCGGGATATTGAGACAGTCCGGGCTTCGGGGCAAAGTCATAGATATGCAGCCTTACAAGGATCCTGATGAGTTTATCAAAAATCTGGGTGCCGATGCTTTTCAAGAGAGAATCGATCAGGCACAGAACAGTTTCTTTTTTGAACTTAAGATTCTGGAACGGGATTACCGCATGGATGATCCTGAATCCAAGACCGCTTTTCACAGGGAGATTGCTAAGAAGTTGTGCGGTTTCGAGGAAGAAGTGGAGCGTGAGAATTACATCGAATCTGTGGCGCAGAAGTATAATATCGGATTTGAGAATCTGCGCAAGCTGGTAAGTTCTTATGCGGCAAGGACGGGTTTGGTGCAGCCGGTGGAGCGCCCGAAGAGCACTGTCACAAAGAAAAATACGCCGGAGGAGAACGTGAAGAAGTCCCAGAGGCTGCTGCTTACATGGATCACGGAGGAACCCGACGTTTATCCGAAGATCAAACCATACATTACAGCACAGGATTTTACGGAAGAACTGTATCGGCAGGTAGCGGACAAGCTGTTTACGGACTTAGATCAGGGACAGTATAATCCGGCGGCGATCATAAGCGCATTTGAGGAAGAACAGGAGCAGCGCGCCGTGGCTGAGATTTTTAATACGAAGCTTACGGAACTCGCTACAGACAAGGACAGAGAGAAAGCTTTTCATGATATTCTCTGTGCCGTGAAGCAGAGCAGTTTTAATTATTATTCGGAAAGAATGGGTTCAGATATGAGTGCCTTAAATCAGGTGATATCTGGCAAAAAGGCGCTGGAAGAACTTAGAAAAACGCATATTTCCCTGGAATAAGGGCAAGCTATTCGCATAAGACTGTCAAAGAATGGACTTAAATTACGGCGGATGGAGTATAGAACTTGAAACATAGGAAGGATGGACCAAGTAATGGACGAAAATGTACAGGCAAAGTTTGAAGAGCGTCTCAAAGAGCTCTTGGCGATTGCGAAGAAGAAAAAAAATGTTCTGGAATATCAGGAGATCAATGATTTCTTTACTGATCTTTCACTGGAGGAGGAACAGTTTGATAAGATATTGGAAACATTGGAACAGAATAATGTGGATGTGCTTCGCATCACAGAGGATGATGATGTGGATGATGAGGAAATCATCCTGACGGAGGAAGACGAGGTGGATGTGGAGAACATCGATCTGTCTGTGCCGGACGGCATCAGCATCGAGGATCCCGTCAGAATGTATCTGAAAGAGATCGGTAAGGTGCCGCTGCTTAAGCGCGGAGGAAGAGATCGAACTGGCGAAAAAGATGGAGATGGGCGATCAGGAGGCAAAGAAACGTCTTGCAGAGGCGAACTTGCGTCTTGTGGTCAGCATTGCAAAGCGCTATGTGGGACGCGGCATGTTGTTCTTGGATCTGATTCAGGAAGGAAATCTTGGTCTGATTAAGGCGGTTGAGAAATTTGATTACCGCAAGGGATATAAGTTTTCAACCTATGCCACATGGTGGATCCGTCAGGCAATTACCAGCGCCATCGCTGATCAGGCCAGAACGATCCGAATTCCGGTTCATATGGTTGAGACGATCAATAAGCTGATTCGTGTCAGCAGACAGTTATTGCAGGAATTGGGCAGGGAACCTACGCCGGAAGAAATTGCGGAGCAGATGAATATGCCAGTGGAGCGAGTGCGTGAGATCCTTAAGATCTCACAGGAGCCGGTGTCTTTGGAGACGCCTATCGGCGAAGAGGAAGACAGCCATCTCGGAGACTTTATTCAGGATGATAATGTGCCCGTTCCTGCTGACGCGGCGGCATTTACTTTGTTGAAAGAACAGCTTGTTGAGGTGCTCGGAACATTGACGGAGAGAGAGCAGAAAGTCTTAAGACTGCGTTTCGGTCTTGACGACGGACGCGCAAGAACACTTGAAGAAGTAGGCAAAGAGTTTAATGTCACCCGTGAGCGTATCCGTCAGATTGAAGCAAAAGCGCTGCGGAAACTGCGCCATCCGAGCAGAAGCCGCAAATTAAAGGATTATCTGGACTAATGAAGCCTGTGATGCTATCAGAAAGGCTGCAGGCGGTAGTCTCGATGGTTACGCCCGGGAACCGGGTATGCGATGTCGGATGTGATCATGGATTTGTTTCTATATATCTGATTGAACAGGGAATCAGTCCGGGCATCTTGGCGATGGATGTGAGAAGCGGACCACTAAGCGCCGCAAAGGAGCATATAGCGGAGCGTGGATTGAATTCAAAAATTGAGACGCGCATGTCGGATGGTTTACATAATTATGATATTGGTGAGGCGGATACCTTGATCTGTGCCGGAATGGGCGGCAGGCTGATGATGCGGATATTGTCGGATGACAGGGATAAGACGGAATCTTTTCAGGAAATGATTCTGCAACCGCAGTCGGAGATAGAATATTTTCGTCGATGGCTGAGGGAGCAGGGGTATCATATCATGGAAGAGAATATGATAGAGGAAGACGGCAAGTTCTACCCGATGATGAGAGTCGTGACGGACAGCTTGGCAGGAGCGGAAAGTGCACCGCAGGGCGTGAGTGATTTATGTAAACTAAATGACAATATCGAGAATGGGGAATTATGTAAACCCAGCGAGTCGGAAGAGTTATGTAAACTTGGCGACCGCTATGGTGCACTCTTGTTACAGCGAAAAGACAGTACGCTGGCAGAGTTTTTGAGACGGGAAGAGAGAATCTATAATGAGATTTTGGCAGAACTTCGCAGGGAAGGGTTGACAGACGAGAAACGCAGGAGCCGGTATGCGGAAGTGTCAGGACAGCTTGAAGACTGCCGTATGGCTATGGAGATTATAATGTCGGGAGAAGACGACTAGAAAAGGGGAAGGAGAATATTCTTATGGTGACAGTGAAAATCAATGGGAAAGAAAGAATGTTCGAAGATGGTGTTCAATATGAGCTGATTGCAGAAGAATACCAGAATGAGTGTACCAGCCAGATCGCGCTTGTCGTAGTGGACGGCAAGATACAGGAGTTGATGAAGCGCGTAAATCATGATTGTGAATTGGAGTTTCTCACCTATGAAGATGTGATTGGTCATAAGGCGTATGTACGTTCTGCGGTCATGCTGATGATGAAAGCCGTCAAAGATGTGGCGGGGCTGGAAGCTGCGGTCAATGTGAAGGTGGATTTTACCATCGGAGCAGGGTACTATTGCAGTTTTAAGAATGGTCTGAAACTGGACAGCCAGACTATTGAGAAAATTAAAGACCGCATGGGCGAGCTGGCGGATATGGATATGCTCGTGACCAAGAAGGCATATCCTGCAGATGAGGCAGTGGCGCTTTTTAAAGAGCTTGGCATGACGGATAAAGTTTCTCTTTTCAGATATCGCAGAGGTTCTACGATCAATGTGTATTGTCTGGGGGATTATTATGATTATTACTATGGGTATATGCTGCCGAGCACAGGGTATATCAAGTATTTTGATCTTTTTTCCTATGAAGACGGCATGATTCTTCTTTTGCCGGAGCGGGAAGAGCCGGAGAAACTTCCGGAATTTATTCCGAAGGAAAAGTTGTTCCGCACGTTGATGACTACGGCTGAGTGGGGAAGGGAGATGGGGATTGACACGGTCGGTGATTTAAACGACAGAATCTGTCAGGGTGATATCTCAGATTTAATTCTTGTACAGGAGGCGTTTCAGGAACGTCGTATCGGCGAGATTGCCAGAGATATTGCGAGACGGGAAGGTGTCAAATTCGTTATGATCGCGGGACCTTCTTCTTCCGGTAAAACAACTTTTTCCCATAGATTGTCCATACAACTGCGGACATATGGGTTAAAACCCCATCCGATCGGATTGGACAATTATTATCTGAATCATGATAAGACACCGCTTGACGATCAGGGTAATCCGGACTATGAGTGTCTGGAAGCGCTGGATGTGGAGCAGTTTAATAAAGATATGAGTGATCTTCTTGCCGGAAAGGAAGTACAGCTCCCGACTTTCAACTTTAAGACTGGTAAAAGAGAGTACAGCGGCAAGACAACGAAACTGGAGAAAGATGATATTCTTGTTATAGAGGGAATTCACGGGCTTAATGAGAAGATGTCCTATTCGCTTCCGGCGGAGAGTAAATTTAAAATTTATATCAGCGCGCTCACATGCCTAAATGTTGACGAGCACAACAGAATTCCCACAACCGACAGCAGATTGCTGCGCCGTATGGTCAGAGATGCCAGAACAAGGGGAACATCTGCAGATAAGACGATTGCCATGTGGTCTTCCGTCAGACGGGGAGAGGAGAAGTACATTTTTCCGTTTCAGGAGGAGGCGGACGCGATGTTTAACTCCGCTATGATTTATGAACTGTCGGTAATCAAACAGTATGCGGAACCGCTCCTTTTCAATATTAAGAAGGGTGAACCGGGATACCATGAGGCGAAGAGACTTCTGAAATTCTTGGAGTATTTTCTGGGAGTCAGCAGCGAAGAACTCCCGAATAATTCTTTGTGCAGAGAGTTTGTGGGCGGAAGCTGTTTTGATGTCTGATTATGACATGAAGTTGTACTAAGGCATCAAAAGACGATGCCTAAGCACAACTATATCATGTCTGGAAGAATGCCGTTGGCACGAGCATTCTTCCGGGTGGAGGCAGAGTGAAACTATAGATAATTATTAAGTAGAATAAATGATCGCGGCTGTACAGACGAAAGGGTACAGGTGAGGAAAGTCCGGGCTTCACAGGGCAGGATGCCGGATAACGTCCGGTGGAGGCGACTCCAAGGCCAGTGCAACAGAAAAGAAACCGCCGTAGTTTTTGCGTCAGCAAATACTATTGGTAAGGGTGGAATGGCAGTGTAAGAGACTACCGCTGCAACGGTAACGGTGCAGGCTGTGTAAACCCCATCCGAAGCAAGACCAAACAGAAAGCGACAGACTTGCCCGGTCTGCTTTCAGGTAGGTCGCTTGAGGTGTCCGGCAACGGATATCCTAGATAGATGATCATTCACGACATAACCCGGCTTATCGTTCTGCTTAGTTACTATAAAATATTTGAAAAAAAGTGCAAAAAGGGGTATATTAATATTTAGAGTTTTTGCACTTATGAAAATCTCTCCTGATTTGGGGGAGATTTTTGTATATATGTAAGATGATTATTGACAGAAAGGCATGACCATATCTATGAGACGCAATAAATTTCCGATTATGATATCGTCTGCATTTGCCTTGATGGCTATCATGCTGCGATCACCTCTATCTGCGCAGGCACAGGAGCAAGAAATGCCGCATCTGATTCAGACGGTGACGGAACAGGATATCTATGAGGGCATGCTGGAACTTGGTTTCATGAAAACGCCTGTCCTGGAGACGGAAGATTGTGCCAAAGCATATGAAAATGTAAAAAATTGTGTTGTGCGGGTTCAGATGGGGAATGCTCATGGTAGCGGGATCGTATGGGAGATAACACCGGAGACGATCGTGATCGCTACCAATAAACATGTGCTTGAATACTGGAGAGACGAGGATAGTTATGTTTATTTTACACTGGGATATTATGCGGATGCAGTTATACTTGGTGTATCGGAAGAGTATGATGTGGGTTTTCTTAAGATTGACAGCAGACAATTTAACTATGAGGAGTTGAAGCAACTCAGAAGTGCCCGAATAGATGAAGAGATTTATGTAAACCTGAATGAAGGAGATACCATGTTTGCTGTTGATTCCGGTGCAAGTGCAGATGAGGCACGGTATTTTGAGGCGACGGTCGGGGACACACACAGATATATAGAAGATTTTGAAGCTTATATGTTGTATGGACACGGCTTTGCCAAAGAGGGCATGTCAGGCGGAGGCGCATTTGACGGATACGGATATCTGATCGGAATGACAACGGGAGGCACATATCAGAATGAGACTGCCAGTGTACCGCTTCCGGATATCATGGAAGCATATGAAGAGATTATTCAGTTGAAAATGGAAAATATTACAGGGTAAGGAAATATTACAAGATAAAAAATTATTACAAAAAAAGGAAAACACATATATGGATTTAGAGTGGGAAGATGGAATAAAATTCCAAGTCAGAGAAAACAGAGCGGCGCTTGTATGCGGGGTGCTTGCTATAGGTATTTCCGTTTTTATTTTTAGCATGTGGCTGATGCATCCGTCGAGCAGAGGCGGAGGAGTCCTTTTGTATCTGCCGTTGTTATTTATGATTGTTGTTGGCGTGTTGTATCTGGTGATGTATTTTCACAGAAGACTGATCATAGATGAAATGAACATATGTTATGTAAACTGGATTGGGAAACAAAAAGAATTTACGTTAGATGAAATCGGATTTTGTAAAATAGGTGGCAGAGGCGCGGACAATAGAATCGTTGTGTATGATCTGCTTGGCAAAACATTATGTAAACTAGGGATTGATATGCGCGGATTTGAGGAATTTCATCAATACCTTGTGGACAATCAGGTTCAAGTTGAGTGGAATAAGGAGCGGATGAACGGTGAATCGACACTTTTGATCGACGCAATCCAAAGAGAAACTGCTGTCTGTGACGAGGAGATCCGTAAATGTTCTGAGAAATTTTATGAGCAGATAGAGCAGGTTTTTCGGGATTGGGAAAAACGATATCAAAAATTTAATGTATATTGGGAGATTGGTTTTGCAGAGTATTCATTGGAGGATATGGATAAAAAGTGCAGCAGCAGCGAGCGTACAAGCTCCATTGAAGGAAACTTGGCAGTCATACCGCTATCATATGAATGTCTGCTGGAGGCATATTTGAAATGTGGTGAGGAGTATATCGTGGATAGCAAAGGTGAGGAGGGCAGTGTTATACTGCCATACCTTGTCAGGAGCAAATCGTATCGTATCGGTGAAGGGACACGGATTAGAAAGGTAGACGAGCAGAGTATGGCAGAGTGGCTTGAAATGCGCCTGGAGGGACTTGCCAAAGAACTTCCGAGACGCAGATACCACACCGAGACGTTTGAAATACAGCATAAATTGAGGAAGACAGCGGGATTGCCGGACAGGATTCGGGATATACACTGACTATAAAATATGATAAGATGAAACAATAGGAGGATGATGACTATGGCGCTATTTCAAATCAGTAACGACAAAATCACAATACAGGTTGACAGCATGGGGGCGGAGCTTAAATCCTTAAAGGATGTTGCTTCAGGCAGAGAATATATGTGGAGTGCCGATCCGAAATATTGGAAACGGACTTCACCGGTTCTTTTTCCGTTGGTAGGAGGATTGAAAGACGGTGTTTATCGTCTGGATGGCAGAGAGTATCCGATGGGACAGCACGGTTTTGCCAGAGATATGGAGTTTAAATTAAAGAGTCAGGCGGCTCATGAAATATGGTTTACACTGGAATCAGACAGTGAGACATTGGAACGGTATCCTTATCCATTCTGTCTGGAGTTGGGATATGAATTGTCGAACAAAACAGTGATCGTTAAATGGAGAGTGAAGAATCCGGCAAAGGAGCGTATGTATTTTGCTATCGGCGGACATCCTGCTTTTCTGTGTCCTATTGAAGAGGGCACGAAGCAGACCGATTACAGCATTCGGTTCGATGTGAAAGAACAGGTGTTATCTTCCTGCCTGGAAAATGGACTTATCATCGATGAAAAGGCGACGTATACGCTTCGGGACGGCGTTTTGCCGGTGACGGAGCATCTCTTTGATGGCGATGCACTGGTAATTGAGCATGATCAGGCTCACAGCGTTTCTCTCGTCAGACCTGATGGTACGGATTATCTGACTGTTGAATTTGACGCACCGCTTTTCGGAATCTGGTCTCCGCCGCAGAAGCAGGCACCTTTTATCTGTATTGAACCTTGGTATGGCAGATGCGACAGGGCAGGATATGAAGGAGACTGGAAGGAGCGGGAGTGGATTCAGGCTCTTGAAGCAGGAGAGACATTTACGGCGGACTATAAAGTAGTCATTAATTAATGCACTTGATTTACAAGGGATGTAGGTTCGTTTATTGACTTAGGACACGTAATGCGGGAGGAGAAATATGGCACCTATTGTACAGTGTATGGGGCTGACGAAAACATTCGGTGGCAAAACGGCGCTCAATCAGATCTATCTGAATCTGGAAAGGGGCAGAATCATCGGGCTGCTTGGACCGAACGGCAGTGGCAAGACGACTCTGATCAAGATAATGAATGGTCTGCTTAAACCGACGGCAGGTGATATATTTATCAACGGATTAAGACCGGGAACAGAAACAAAATACAGGATTTCTTATCTGCCGGAGCGTACTTATCTGCAGCCTGGCATGAAAGTTATGGAGATCGTACAGTATTTTCAGGATTTTTATCCCGATTTCCGGGTAGACAGGGCATACGATATGCTTGCGCGCCTTCAGATACAGCCTTATGAGCGGCTTAAGAACCTTTCCAAGGGGACGAAGGAAAAGGTACAGCTTATTCTGGTGATGAGCAGGGATGCCGATCTGTATATTTTGGATGAGCCGATTGCGGGCGTTGACCCGGCAGCCAGAGACTATATTTTACATACGATCGTACAGAACTATAATAGAAATGCGACAATACTGCTGTCTACTCATTTGATTTCCGATGTGGAGAATATTTTGGACGAAGTAGTGTTTATCAGATACGGCAATATCGTATTACAGGCAGGAGCCGAGCAGATCAGACAGAATGAAAGGAAGTCCATAGACCGCTTCTTTAGGGAGGTGTTCGCATGTTAGGAAAGTTGATGAAATACGAATGGCAATCCACATGGAGGCTGCTTGTTCCGGCCAATCTGTTGATCGTTGTAATGACGATTCTTGCATGTATTACAGTGAGAATAGATGTTTTTGACAGTGATAACGCAGGAATTATTTTTAACGTGATCATAATCGTTCTGACTTATGGTGCCAGCATGTTTGGGGTAATGATCGGAACTGCAATCTATCTGATCTATCGGTTTTATACCTCTACATACGGAGACCAGGGATATTTGCTGCACACATTACCGGTGGACAAACATCACATTATCATTGCAAAAGTTTTAGTGAGTACAACATGGGTTATAATCAGCAGTATTTTAATGTATTTGTCGATACTGCTTATGTTTGATGAGGAAGGTGACATTTTTTCACAGATCATAGATAACATAAGCAGTTCTGTGGCGTGGGGAACGAAAGATGTCAACGCTTTTGCGATTATTATGACACTTATCGCATCGTTAATCATAATGTTTGCAAGGATACTTAAGGTGACTGCGTGCATTTCTCTGGGGCAGCTTTCTAATAATCACAAGTTATTGTCGGCATTCGGATTTTATTTTTTGATCTATATTGTACAGCAGATTGTGAATGGAATTTACTATGTGATTCTCGGATATATCAATACAATAACAGATGATTGGTATTACGGGAGATCATGGGAATTTTCAATGTTGTCAGGATTGATATACTGTGTTGTCTTTTACATGATCACGTGGCTTGTCATGGAGAAAAAAATAAATTTGGATTAAATTAAAATACTATTAAATCGCAGAGCGTTTCTTGACATATTCTTTGAAAAGGAAGAAAATAATAGGGTATGTAAAAGTGTTACAGCCTATGCTGACGTGAAAAGCAGTTTACGAAGTGGCTGTATTGACAGACAGGTTATATAGAAAGGCTGGTGTATTGTTATGACTAAGATCGATATTGTTTCCGGGTTTCTCGGGGCAGGGAAGACAACGCTTATCAAGAAGTTGTTAAAAGAAGCTTTGGCAGATACCAAAGTTGTGTTGATAGAGAATGAGTTTGGTGAGATCGGTATTGACGGTGGATTCTTAAAAGAAGCGGGTATTGAGATCAAGGAAATGAACTCGGGGTGCATATGCTGTTCATTGGTGGGCGATTTCGGTACTTCGTTACGGGAAGTGCTGGATACCTATACGCCGGAGCGTATTTTGATTGAGCCGTCAGGAGTGGGTAAACTTTCTGATGTCATGAAGGCGGTACAGGATGCTATGGCTGACAGAGATGTGGAATTAAACAGTGCCGTAGCGGTTGTGGATGCATGCAAATGTAAGATGTATATTAAGAATTTCGGTGAGTTCTTTGTCAACCAGATTGAACATGCCGGGACCATTGTTTTAAGCCGGACGGACAAGATAAGCGAGGAGAAGCTCGCGGCCTGTGTGGCGATGATACGCGAGCATAATGAGAAGGCAACGATTATTACGACGCCTTGGGATGCATTGGAAGGCAAGGATATTCTTGAGACGATCGAGGGTGCAAAGGATCTGGAAGCAGAGTTGATGCGTGAAGTGATGGAACATCATGATGAGCATCACCATGATCACGGTCCGGATTGTACTTGTGGCTGTCATGACCATGACGAGCATGAGCATCATCACGACCATGATGACCATGACGAGCATGAGCATCATCACGACCACGACCATGACGAGCATGAGCATCATCACGACCACGACCATGACGAGCATGAGCATCATCACGACCACGACCATGACGAGCATGAGCATCATCACGACCACGACCATGAGCATCATCACCACGATCATGATGAACATGGACATCATCATCACCATCATGCGGATGAGATTTTCACAAGCTGGGGATTGGAGACGCCCGCAGCATATGAGAAAGCTGAGATTGAGCATATTCTTGCGGAACTTGACAAGGAAGAAGTTTACGGCATCGTTTTGCGGGCTAAAGGTATGGTTTCTGCAACGGACGGCGGATGGATTTATTTTGATTATGTGCCCGGGGAGAGCAATGTCAGGGACGGCAAGCCGGATGTCACAGGTAAGTTTTGCGTGATTGGCTCTAAGTTGAATGAGGATAAATTAGCGGAACTGTTTAAGAAGTAGGACAGTAGGAAGGTAGGGATATAATATGAAACCGGTCTATGTGATCAATGGTTTTCTGGAGAGCGGCAAAACGGAGTTTATCACCTATACGCTTTCACAGCCTTATTTTCAGGTGCGGGGCAAAACGCTGCTGATTCTGTGCGAAGAGGGTGAGAATGAGTATGATGAGAAACTGCTTAAACTGAGCCGCACAGAGCTGGAATTAATTGAGGACGAGCAGGATTTTAATTCTGCAAAACTGATTGAATTGGAAAAAAAGCATAAGCCGGAGCGTATCATCATCGAATATAACGGGATGTGGAATTATAAAGAGATGAAGCTGCCGTGGCATTGGAGGATTGAGCAGCAGATTACTACGATTGATGCCTCTACTTTTCCTATGTACTTTACGAATATGAAATCATTGCTTGCGGAACAGATACGTGCATCGGAGATGATTATCTTCAACCGTTGTGATGGTGTGGAGGATTTAAGCAGTTACAAGCGCAATATTAAGGCAATCAATCCGAAAGCGGAGATTGTGTTTGAGGATTCCAACGGTGAAATCAATGAAATTATGGAAGACGATCTCCCATATGATCTAAAAGCACCTGTTATTGAATTGGATAACGAAGGATACGGGATATGGTATCTGGATTCGCTGGATCATCTGGAGCGATATGAAGGTAAGACAATTCAGTTTGTCGGTATGGTGTTGAAGCCGGGGGATTTTCCCAAAGGATATTTTGTGCCGGGCAGAATGGCAATGACCTGTTGCGCGGAGGATATGGCGTTTCTGGGGTTTGCCTGTGAGTACAATAAGACGGATTCTTTGACCGATAAACAGTGGGTGAAGGTAACTGCTAAGGTAGAAAAGGAGTATTTTGCGGATTATCAGGGTGAGGGTCCGATACTTCATGCAATCAGTGTGGAGCAGACAAGAGCTCCTAAGGATGAGATCATCAGTTTTACTTAACAGACTGCACGGACAGTCAGCGCAGTGCTTATTAATGAAACAGGGCACATAAACATAGCCGTTATGTGCTCTTTGTTATGCTATAGGAAATTACGTTAAAGAGTGGAAGAATATGTCAGACGATAAAGAGTTACAGCTTTTGCAGAAAAGACTGCTTGAACTTGCAGAACGCTCATACAATAATAATATTTACACATTTACGCCGTTTCTGGGATTATCCGAACAACAGGCATTCTATGAGGTACAAAGGGATGTAGCGTATGCAGGTTATGGCATGGAGGGTGGGAGCCCTTTATGCGAGCGCAGGATGGTGCGGTTTGGCTCGCCGGAAACGCTGGGATATGAGGAAGCATATCCTATACAATGTCTGAAGATTGAACCAATGACACCTAAATTTGCAGAGCATCTTACCCATCGTGATTTTCTGGGCGCAATCATGAATCTGGGGATTGAGCGGAGTACAGTGGGAGATATTTTTGTTGAAGATAAAGAAGCAGTTATGTTTTGTCAAGACAGCATTGCAGATTATCTGACAGAGAATCTGGAGCAGGTCAGGAGGACACGTGTAAAGTGTGTCAAAAGTGAAGTCACAGAAAAACTTTGTTCGCCTGTCACAGAACAGGTGTCACTATCTGTATCCTCTGTCAGAATTGACACGGTGGTATCGAAATTATACAATATTGCAAGAAGTCAAAGCTTGGAACTGTTCAGAGCCGGTCGTGTCTTTGTGAATGGCAGAATGACAGAGAATAACAGTTATGTCCTTAAAACCGATGATGCAGTGACGGTGAGGGGGGTCGGCAGATTTATTTATACAGGAGAACAGGGAGAGACCCGCAAGGGTAAGGTACGTGTTGTTGTAGATGTGTATCGATAATAGGTTTACATAATGCGTATATGCGCGGTATTGAAGAGAATTATGTATTAAAACACGAAACAGAGGAGCTGGGAGCTATGATTCATTACAAAGCATTTCAATGGTTATTTTTCTTTTACATGTATTGTTTCTTCGGGTGGTGTTTTGAATCAACTTATGTTTCAGCCAAATCAAGGAAACTGGTTAACCGGGGATTTATGAGAGGACCTTTTCTGCCGCTGTACGGAAGCGGTGCGATCATGATGCTTGTCGTATCCATGCCTTTTCGGGATAATGTAGTGCTTACTTATATAGCGGGAGTGATCGGAGCGACAGCGCTTGAATATGTAACAGGTGTTACTATGGAAGCCCTCTTTAAGGTCAGATATTGGGATTATTCTAATCAGCCATTTAATTTTCAGGGGCATATATGCTTGACCTCCTCTCTGGCATGGGGATTTCTGACAATCTTGATGACAAGAGTTATCCATCGACCGATAGAACAGTTTGTACTGGCGATCCCAAGTAATGTACTCTTTTTTGCGACGGCAATACTGACGGTCTATATCGTGGCGGACTTCACGTTGTCCTTCAAGGCTGCTCTGGATCTGAGGGATATTTTGGTCAAAATGCAGAAAGTTAAGGAAGAGATGGAGCGTATGCAGCGTCGTCTCGATGTGATCGTTGCCTTCAATAACGAAGAAAAAGAGCAGAGAAAGCAGGAGAGGGAACTTACTATTTCCGAACTGAGTCTCAGCTTAAAGCAGAAATTTGCGGGATTAAAGGAGAGTATACAGGCAAAGCCTTCTGCATACGGTGAAGGTATTAGAGAGGAAATTGCAGAACTTAGAGGTAAATTCAGTCATTATCCTGATCCTCAGAAAAACTATAAAGAAATGCTGGGGTTCTATAAACGAGATATGATCCGTAATAATCCGACTATGGCTTCGAAGAAATTCAAGGATGCTTTAGAAGAGTTGAAAGAGATTGCCGACAACGGGAAAAATTAAGTTTGAAAATGGGTAATATGCCGAAAGCATATTACCCATTTTCTTTTTCAAGCAGGATATATTTTGATTTGTTACGCTGGGTGGAGCGAATGGATTCGATAATGTGGTTCTCCATCAGTTCTATGTTTCTGGCTTTGCGGCGAAGAAGCGCCAGAGTTCTGTTGTAGACCCAGAAAGAATATACGAGGACATTGTTTACTTTGCCTAATTTGGCTTTTGTTGTATGTTCGTAATGATTTCCGCCGACCATGATCGCCTTGCCAGCACGGACATAGTTGATCAGATCAGTCTCATTAGTTATGTTTTCCTGTAAGATTGTATATCCAAAACCTACGCCGGCTGCTCTGTGTGAGTCACTTCCGCCGAAACAGGGCAGATCGTACTCCTTGGCAAGTCTCATGGCGCGCATGTTGGAATCGGCGTCTTCACATGCATTATAACCTTCAATAAAGTCGAATTTCTTGTAAATATTCTTTGATATTTTTTCACGCAGAGTATTGCCTATGCTTAAGAATTTCTCGCCGCATGGATGAGCGGGACCAATGATACCGCCATAGTGGTGAACTATTTCAACAAGTAGCATGACGGGCAGACCGCGCAGTTCCAAAATAGGAAGCTTGACGTTAGACGGCATCACGATCAGCATGTGTCCAGCGTCAATGGTGTCATATTCTATTCCTTTTAATACAACAAAATTTTCGGGCTTGTTTGGTAATTTCAAGTAATATCGATATGCTTTGTAAGAGTCATGATCCGTAATCAGCATACCGTGGAATCCTTTTTGTTTCAAAATCTCGATATTTTCCAGCAGTTCCAGCTTACAATCCGGTGATCCTTCCTTGGTGTGACAGTGCATGTCTAACTTCATGTCATAACATCCCCTTTTAGTTGATAACGTATTGATACCGATGAACATCTATCGGTACACAAAATGTATTCTACCCTTTTTTTGAGGAAATTTCTATAGATTTCACAGAATTTTAAAGGATTGTCATAGGAATCTTTTGGAAACATTACGATATTTTTGCATAATTATGGTATTGACAATTTTGTTCAGATGGCTTATTGTATAAAAAGCAAATAAGCTTAGTTGCAATGTTGAAATAAAGTATTAAACCTGTGAGGAAGAGGAGTAGAGGCAGAGAAACTGGCACAGAGAGCCGCAGTCGGTGGGAAGCGGTGCAGCAATCGTCTTGAATGGGCTTTCGAGGCTGACCTGAAATAACAGTAGGAGTCGGCGGGAACCGTACCCGTTATCAATGCGGCATATATACATCGGAAACGATCTGTATGTGACAAGAGGTGGGCGTCATCTTATGATGCGTCAAGTTGAGTGGTACCGCGATAATAAGTTTAGTTTATTACCGTCTCAGACATTAGTCTGGGGCGGTTTTTTGCGCGTATAAGCAGAGTCAGAAGTCATGCAAAACAGACGCCATGCTTGCATGAGAGGCTGTTTTGCATGGCTTATGACGAGCAACGCGAACGAGGGACGCGAAGCGTTCCGAGTCTGCTTATACCGCACATCCAATAAGCATTAAAACAGACTACATGCTTGCATATAAGCATGTCTTGTATGGCTTACGACGAGCAACGCGAACGAGGGACGCGAAGCGTTCCGAGTCTGCTTATACACACTAGCCTGTAACGGAATGGAGGACAATAATATGAAAAAGAAAACAGCAGCAACACTAATAACAACAGTTATGGCAGCAACAATGCTTGCCGGATGCGGAGGTACGCAGGGAACAGACAGCACGGCGGCAAACGATACAGCAAGTGATTCAAATAACGGTACAGTCTACAAGGTAGGTATCGTACAGTTTGTGGATGATGCTTCGCTGAACCAGATCGAAGCAGCTATTGAGAAAGAACTGGATGCCAAAGCGGCAGAGCTGGGAGTTACGTTTGATTATGGAGACTATACCTATAACGGGCAGGCTGATTCGACAGTGCTGAATCAGATTGCCTCTGAGCTGGTAGCATCTGAGGTAGATGTGATCGTGCCGATTGCGACACCGGCAGCTATGATCATGCAGAATGCGACGGAAGAAAATCAGATTCCGGTTGTATTTTCAGCAGTGTCCGATCCTGTAGGAGCCGGACTCGTGGCAAGTATGGATGCACCCGGTTCTAACATTACGGGAACTTCCGATGCGCTGAATACGGAGGCAATTATGGCTTTGATGTTTGCAGCCGATCCGGATATCAAGACAGTAGGTTTTTTGTACAATAAGAGTGAGGATTCTTCTAAAGCGCCTGTCGAGGCGGCTAAGAGTTATTGTGAAGCCAAGGGTGTTGCGGTGATTGAGAAGACCGGAACGACTAACGATGAGATTTCTCTTGCGGCGGATGCCTTGATTTCAAGCGGTGCGGAAGCGGTCTTTACGCCAACAGACAATACGGTACAGACAGCGGAACTGGCAATCTATGAGAAGTTTATTGAAGCAGGGGTTCCTCATTACGGCGGTGCGGATTCGTTTGCATTAAACGGGGCATTCCTCGGTTACGGTGTGAACTACGAAGAGCTTGGAACAACTACGGCAGATATGGTTGTTGACATTCTTGTAAATGGCGCTGATCCTAAATCCACAGCAGTGGTTACTCTGGATAATGGCATTGCTACAGTGAATACAGAGACGGCGGAAGCGATTGGTCTGGATTATAGTATGTTTGCCGGTATGTGTACAGAGTTAAGGGAAATCGTTACGGCAAAAGAATTTGAGTAGTTACGGTATCAGAATTGCGATCAACAGAAAGAGGTCAATATGGGAGCGATATTCACATTTTCAATCTTCCAGAGTGCAATAGAATTGGGATGTATCTATTCTCTGGTGGCATTGGCGCTATTTATATCTTTTAGTATTTTAAACATAGCAGATCTATCCACAGACGGGTGTTTTACACTCGGCTGTGCGGTGGGAGCTATGGTCACGATGTCCGGGCATCTCTTTCTGGCATTTCCCGCAGCTATGGCGGCAGGTGTATGTTCTGGATTTGTGACAGCTTTTTTGCAGACAAAGATGGGCGTTCCGTCCATTCTTGCTGGTATTATTGTCAATACGGGGCTGTATACTATAAATATTGCAGTCATGGATTTTTCATCAAATATAAATCTCTTTGGCTGCGATACGATATTCAGTCTGGCAAAGGAAGTTTCTGAAGCAGAATGGTACGGCGACTGGTATAAGATAGGCATTGTAGCAGCTATTGTTTTGATTACGGGTGTTATACTTGCATGGTTTCTAAATACGCGGCTTGGGCTGTCGATTCGCGCCACGGGAGACAATGAATATATGGTTCGCGCATCCAGTATCAATCCAGTTTTTACAATTACGGTGGGGTTATGTGTATCCAATTCATTGACAGCGCTGTCCGGGGCGGTTCTTGCACAGTATCAAAAATCATGTGACATCAATCTGGGCACTGGTATGGTGACGATCGCACTTGCCAGCCTGATCATCGGTGAGACATTGATCGGTAAGGGCGGCATGTTTAAGAAAGTCTTGGGAGTCATTCTCGGAAGCTGTTTGTATCGTTTTATTGTAGCGATCGCTTTGCGCCTGAGCGTTCCGGCGGAGTGCTTAAAACTCGTTTCGGCACTGATCGTTGCATTCGCAATTGCATTTCCGTATTTAAAAGGGCAGGCAGCGTTCTACAAGATGCGCAAAATGCCGCTTGGAATAGGTGAAAAGAACGGAAAGGACGGTGGCGACATATGCTGACACTTAAGATGATCTCTAAGACTTTCAATCCCGGCACAGTGAATGAAAAAAAAGCGCTAGATCATGTGAATCTGGAATTGGAAGATGGGGATTTTGCGACGATAGTCGGAAGTAACGGTGCGGGAAAATCAACATTGTTTAATGCGATCACCGGATCTTTTTATGTGGATGAGGGGCAGATCATTCTGGCAGGGGAAGATATCACTTACCGCAAGGAACATGTTCGGAGTAAGGAGATCGGTCATCTTTTTCAAGATCCGTTAAAAGGATCGGCGCCTCATATGACAATAGAGGAGAATATGGCATTGGCTTATCTGCGTGCATCCACTACCTCTCATGCATATTTCAGTCGAATCAGCAGCAAAGAAAAGCAGATGTTTAGAGAGCAGCTTTCTCTGTTGGACATGGGACTGGAAGATCGGATGAAGCAGCCGGTAGGGCTTTTGTCAGGCGGACAGAGACAGGCGCTGACTTTGTTGATGGCAACTATGGTGACACCGAAGATTTTACTGCTTGATGAGCATACGGCAGCGCTTGATCCGGCTACGGCACAGAAGGTGCTTGAATTGACACGGGGAATCGTGGCCAAGCGTAGAATCACATGTCTTATGGTAACGCATAATATGCATCAGGCATTGGAACTCGGCAATCGTACATTGATGATGGACGGCGGACACATTGTTTTGGATATTAAAGGTGCACCACGGGAGAAGATGACAGTAGATGACCTGCTGACAATGTTTAAAGATCAGGCGGGCAAGCACTTGGATAATGACAGGATTCTGCTTTCATAAAAGGATTCTTTCTTAAAAAGAATCGTTAAAGTAACTCATATTGATAAGAATGTAATAGGACAAAGGGTCTGCTGTTTTGGCAGGCTCTTTTTATGCTTTTTTTCAGTCATAACTTGGACAAAGGTTCATATATTGAGATAAGGGGGAATGAAGATGAGGCAGGAAGAGGTACTTTATATGTTCCCTGAATCTATGCGCAGTCGGTGGAAATCTGTGGCACAGCAGGCGGACAGGTTACAGGAAATCAGACTCCGGGTAAATGTGCCGGCGGCGGTACTGATCAGTAACAGAGAATGGTTTGTAGATACGGAAGGAAGGCTGGTGGACATGCCGCCGCATGGAGCAGAGAGCAGACCGGAAGAGTTGGAACAGATATTGAAACATCTGTGTCAATATTCGGTATATGCCTTTGCAGATGAGATACGACAGGGATTTTTGACGATACAGGGCGGACATCGTGTGGGACTTTCCGGACAGGTTATTCTGGAAGGTAACGACAGGGTGCGCAATTTGAAATACATACGTTATCTTAATATTCGTATGGCGCATGAGATCAAAGGAGTGTCCGACCCGATCCTTTCTAATCTTTATGATGGGAGCGGACAGGTACTTAACACTCTGCTGATATCACCGCCGGGCTGTGGAAAGACCACTATGTTGAGGGATATGATCAGAAATTTGTCTGACGGCACTAAATATGGCAAAGGTGTAAATGTCAGTGTAGTGGATGAACGGTCGGAAATTGCAGGCTGTTATCTCGGAATTGCACAAAATGATGTAGGAATCCGCACGGACGTGCTGGACGGCTGCCCGAAGAGAGAAGGAATGATGATGCTGATCCGTGCCATGTCACCTCAGGTGTTAGCGGTAGACGAGCTGGGCAATGAGGATGATATTCAGGCACTTCAAATGGCAAGCGGATGTGGGTGCAAATTGATTGCTACAATTCACGGCGGTTCACTAGAAGAAATAAAACATAAAAAATACATGTGTAATGTTATTGAAAACGGATTGTTTGACCGCTATCTGGTACTTACGAAGCGCAGCGGGAGATGTGAGGTAGAAGGTATGTATGACAGAGAAGGAAAGAGATGCTTAAGTTAGCGGGAATACTCTGTATTATGGCAGGATGCTTAGGATGGGGAGGCAGTATGATCTGTGAGGAACGGGGAAGAGTACTGCATTTGCGGGAATTGATCCGCATTATCAAAAGGATACAGAACGAAATCGGCTATGGTAAGCATACCCTTCCTGAAATATGTCTGATCTTATCGGAATACAGTGATGCGCTGTATCAGCCGTATTTTAGGAATATATATGAACAGACAGATCAGCGAAGCGGTACTTGTCTGACGCAGATTTGGCAACAGCAGATGGAGCAGTGTATGGAAGAAGTTCCTCTTATGCGGGAAGAAAAAGACATTCTCATTAATTTACTACAGAATCTGGGAATGTCGGAGGAAACGCAGCAGGCGGAAAGTATAGGTCAATCTTTAGATTTGCTCATGAGAAGATGCAGACAGGCTGAGGATGTTTATGGCAATCGGTCCAGAATGATATTCAGCGTCAGCCTGCTTGCCGGAATATTTTTGACGATCATACTGCTATAGTGGGAAGACACAAGAGCATAAAACACTTCAGAATGGAGGATAAGATGAGCGTAAGTCTTATATTCAAGATTGCGGCAGTCGGCATCTTGGTTACAATATTAAATCAAGTTTTAAAACATAGCGGCAGAGAGGAACATGCCTTTCTAATCAGCCTTGCCGGGTTAATTCTTGTTTTAACATGGATCGTTCCTTATATCTATGATTTGTTTGTGATGATGCAGGATCTGTTTACTCTATAGCGGACAGAGGTGAGAGAATATGGAAATGGTCAAAATAGGATTAGTGGGAGTAATCGGGATACTGCTTGCCGTTCCTTTAAGAAGCTATAAGGCTGAATTCGGTACTTATATGGCGGTTGCGATATGTCTGATCATTTTGAGATATGCTTTGCAATATTTTTCAGGGATATTGTCGGCGATTGATCAGCTTCGGGGATACCTAAAAGATAACTATAGTTATTTGACAGTGCTTCTTAAGGCGGTCGGAGCTACTTATGCCTGCGAATTCTGTGCGGGAATATGTAAAGATTCAGGGTACGGAGGTATTGCGGGACAAGTTGAGATGATTGGCAAACTCTATATTTTGTTGACAGGAGTGCCAGTATTGATGGCGCTGCTTGAAAGTATACAGTCAATTGCAGGCTAAGAAAGGCGTGGGGAAAGTGGGAGTTGAAGGAAACAGTCTGATTTGGAATGAAATGGGAATGGATGCCGCTGCGGTTGATTTCGGACGATTGTTTCCGGAATATACCTTTGACGGTAAGGCAGTTATGGAACTGATTCTTCAAGGAAGACTATGGGAGGCAGTAAAGGAACTTGGACATGGTATAACGGGTGCAATCTATTCTCAGACGGGGGAGATCAAAACATTGTTTTTTACGATTCTCGTATTGGGGATCGTGGCGGCGCTCTTTGTAAACTTCGCGGATCTGTTTCAGGATCATCAAGTATCCGATATTGCTTTTTACTTTGTTTATCTGCTTATGATCGCTGTACTTTTAAAATCTTTTGTCAGTGCGGCATCGATCGTGCAGGAGATATTGGAGAGCGTCACAACATTTATGAAACTGTATATCCCTACTTACATAGTGGCGGTCGGAAGCGCCTCGGGTATTGCATCGGCATCGGTATATTACCAGATATTATTGTTTATTGTCTATCTCATAGAATGGGGGTATCTGTCCATACTTCTGCCGATCGTGTACGCTTATATGCTGTTGACGATCATTAACGGCGTGTGGCTGGAGGAGAAGCTCACTCTTCTTCTGGAATTACTGGACAAGATAATCGGTGTGTGTATCAAGACTACAATAGGCATTATAACCGGGTTCAGTATATTGCAAGCAATGATATCACCTGTTATAGATTCTTTGCAGTCTTCGGCTTTGAAGAAGGCTATGTCAGCGATCCCCGGAATCGGCGGGCTGACGGAAGGAATGTTTGAGATGGTGGTAGGGTCGGCGGTTCTTGTCAAAAACAGTATCGGGTTGTATATCACTTTTGTTTTGATAGTCTTGTGTTGTATTCCTATTTTGAAACTTGTGATGTTTACGGGAGTTATTAAGATCAGTGCGGCACTCATCGGAATAGTCACCGATCAGCGCATGACAAACTGTGCCAATCGGGTGGGAGACGGCAACATGATGTTGTTAAAGATCGCACTGTCATCTATCGGTATGTTTGTGATTCAGATCGCCATCATTACCTATACGACAAGTGGGAGGATATAGCAGTGACCATGCTGGAGAATATCAGGCGTATCGGTATATTTATGATCGTAGCGCAGACGATGATACACTTTGCAGCTGGAAAACAGTATGAAAAGTATATGAAAATAATAGCTGGTGCTATTGTATTACTGCAGTTTATCAGTCCGTTTGTGACATCAACTGCGCAAATAACAGCTAAGTGGCAGGAAGAGATAGAGAAAATGACGGATCAGGCAAAGAGGCTGGATAAAGAGTGGCAGTTGGAATCGTATGTCACTGATTATGCGAAAACAGAGGCTTTGAGACAGATAGAGGAAGAAGTTAAAAGCAGATTAAATGAAGTGACCGCAGATAGGGAATACTATGTCAGTGACGTATCGATCAATTTGGAAGGAAACGGAGAAAAAATCGGTTTCGGAGCAGAGGCAGGGCAGTCTGGCTGGGAGTTTAGAAGCGTCAGGATAGCCCTGCGGGAACGGGCAGATATAGAAAATGGAATACAGGACGAGAACCGGGCAAACGGCATATTAATAGAAAAGATCACAATAGGGGGAGCAAAAGAGTCAGAGGCGGAATATGAGGAAAGGAAGGATCAGATTCATGATACGATCATAGAAGAGTACAGACATCTTTTTGCGCAGACACTTGGTATAGCGATAGACAGAGTGGAGGTGTCATATTATGGATAATAATAAGATACTGCCGGAAAAATTGACAGAGAAACTGGCGGGCGGGAAGAAACTAAGAAAAGATCAATGTCTGATTATCATATTAGCAGGAGTCTTGTTATGTGTGATCGCTCTTCCTGTCAAACAAAAAGATTCAAAGTCCAATATATCGAACATCATAGATGATACAATCGATAATCATATCGTCGCAGACATGATCGATGTCAATTCCGGGGTGACGGATACAACGTCTGCCTATGCGGGATATTGGGAAGATAAGCTGGAAGATGCGCTTAAGGACGTGGATGGAGTCGGCAGAGTGAAAGTTTTGATCAATTTAAAAGAATCTGAACAGAAGATCGTAGAGAAAGACGGACCGGAGGAATATTCCGAGACGGCAGAGGAAGACGCCGCAGGGGGTAAACGCACGATTAGTGAGTCGAGAGTGGATAAGGCTACGATCTATACAGCGGATGACAGGGGACAGAATGTACCATATGTGGTCATGACCATTGCGCCGACGGTAGAGGGAGTGGTAGTGATCGCACAGGGAGCGGGAGTACAAAGTGTACAAGAAAATATAATCGAGGCAATTCAGGTATTATTTGATATCGATGCGAATAAGATAAAAATAGTAAAGATGAAAAATAATCAGTGAAGGGGAGAATGAAGTGAAAAATATGATTAAAAAGAACCAGATGATGATCACGGCACTGGCTATTATGATTGCCGTAGCAGGATACTTAAATTTTGCAGGCACCAAAGTAACGGATGAGGATATCATGTCAGTGAACGGTACGATTACTACAGATGATATGGGAAATCCTGCATTGGATGGCGAGGAGACGGACTATGCGGCGTTTACGGATCTGTCGGATGAGGATATCGAGCAGGCTTCCGGAGATATCGACAGTCTGGATATGGATGTGACCATGGCTGAGAACGGCGGCATTGATGAAGAACTGGCGGAGGCGTTGGCGGAAGAACAGATGGAAGAAGTACCGGGAGAAGCTGTATTTACTTCCGCAGGTACAATATCTGAGCTGTCCGGCGCTAAATTGCAGAAAGAACAGACTCGTGCGCAGAATAAGGAAACACTCTTAGAGATCATCAATAATACGAATATCAGCGAGACGCAGAAACAGGAAGCGGTAAACAGTATGATCTCCATGACAGATATTGCGGAGAAGGAAACTGCCGCAGAGATATTATTGGAGGCGAAAGGCTTTCAAGATGCGATTGTCAGTATAGACGGAGACAGCGTGGATGTGGTTGTCAATACCGCGGAATTGACGGAGGCGCAGCGGGCGCAGATAGAAGATATCGTGATCCGTAAGACCGGCGTAAGTGCAGAATCAGTTATTATCAGTACAGTCAATTCAAATTAGTGCAAGAAAAGAAATTTTATGGTATAGTGTACTGTGGTGCAATAAGAAATAGAGAGAGAGGCTAATGATGAAAAGAGTTTTTTTGATCGTTTTGGATAGTTTTGGAATCGGAGAGATGGAGGATGCGGCTGAGTACGGTGATAAGGGTACGAATACGCTCAGGTCTGTAGCATCAAGTCCGGCATTTAATGTGCCTAACATGGGTGCTCTTGGGCTTTTCAACATTGACGGAGTGGATTGCAGGGAGTCTGTGATGCAGCCGACAGCGAGGATAGCCCGCATGAAAGAGGCATCTAAGGGGAAAGATACAACTATAGGACACTGGGAGATTGCGGGAATCTTATCAAAACAGCCGCTGCCTACCTATCCGAACGGATTTCCGGAGGAAGTGCTGGATGCGTTCAGTGCAGCAGTAGGCAGAGGCGTGTTGTGTAACAAGCCATACTCCGGAACGGAAGTGATCAAGGCATACGGAGATGAACATGTTAAAAGTGGTGATCTGATCGTCTATACATCGGCAGACAGTGTATTTCAGATTGCCGCACATGAGGATATCGTTCCGGTAGAGACACTGTATGAGTACTGTAGAATTGCGAGAGGCATTTTGCAGGGGAAACATGGTGTCGGAAGGGTGATCGCAAGACCGTTTACAGGTACAAGCGGCAATTATACCAGAACGTCGGGACGCCATGACTTTTCGCTGGAGCCGCCGGCGGTCACTATGCTGGATCAGCTTAAGACGGCGGGCAAAGATGTGATCTCAGTAGGTAAGATCAAAGACATTTTTGCGGGCAAAGGAATTACGGAATATGTGTATACCAAAGGTAATGCAGAGGGAATCGAGAGGACGCTTGAATATTTAGACAGGGATTTTGAAGGACTCTGTTTTATCAATCTTGTAGATTATGATATGTTGTACGGACATCGTAACGATATAGACGGCTATGCTGCTGCTCTTACGTACTTCGACGAGAAGCTTCCGGAGATTCTCGGTAAGCTGCGGGAGGAAGACATTCTGATGATCACGGCAGACCATGGATGCGATCCGGGTTATACAGTGTCTACAGATCATTCAAGAGAGCATACACCTTTTATGATGTATGGTAAGACAGTGTCGCCAGCAAATCTTGGAACAAGGGATACCTTTGCGGATATCGGTGCGACTGTTCTTGATTATTTTGGAATAAAACCGGAGTTTGCCGGGATATCTATGTTATAGAGGCTGGAGGATAAAGACGTGGGCAATTATGCGGACGAGATCAACAAAAGAAGAACCTTTGCAATCATATCACACCCGGATGCGGGAAAGACGACCTTGACAGAGAAATTTCTTCTGTACGGCGGCGCAATCAATCTGGCAGGCAGTGTGAAAGGCAAAGCGACGGCAAGACATGCGGTTTCCGACTGGATGGAGATTGAGAAGGAGAGAGGTATTTCCGTCACTTCCTCCGTGCTGCAGTTTGAATATGACGGATTTTGCATCAATATTCTGGATACGCCGGGGCATCAGGATTTCTCGGAGGATACTTACAGGACGCTGATGGCGGCGGATTCGGCGGTGATGGTCATTGACGCGTCCAAGGGTGTGGAGGCGCAGACCCGCAAACTGTTTAAGGTCTGCGGCATGCGGCATATTCCGATTTTTACTTTTATCAATAAGATGGACAGGGACTCCAACGATACCTTTGAACTGCTCGACGAGATTGAGAAGGAATTGGGAATCGCTACATGTCCGATCAATTGGCCGATCGGGTGTGGTAAGAATTTTAAGGGCGTTTATGAACGCGAGAGCAAATGTATCATTACTTATGCAGACACGGAGAAGGGAACTAAGGAGGGACATGCCACGCGGATTCCGATAACGGAAGAAGACATGCTGCTTGAGCAGATCGGAGAAGAATATAAGTCTCAGTTGTTTGATGAGATCGAGCTTTTAGATGGTGCCAGTGCAGAGTATGATCTGGAAAGAATCCAGGCGGGTGAGCTTACGCCTGTATTTTTCGGATCGGCGCTTACGAATTTCGGAGTGGAGATATTCTTACAACATTTCCTGAAAATGACTACAAACCCTCTTCCGCGAAGAGCAGATATCGGTCTGATCGATCCGGTGGAACATGATTTTTCGGCATTTGTCTTTAAGATTCAGGCAAATATGAATAAGGCGCACAGAGACAGAGTTGCATTTATGCGTATCTGTTCGGGCAGATTTGATGCAAATGCTGAGGTGAAGCATGTACAGGGTGGCAAAGTGATGCGGTTGTCCCAGCCACAGCAGATCATGGCGGATGAACGTAAAATTTTGAGCGAGGCATATGCGGGTGATATCATCGGCGTGTTTGATCCGGGTATTTTTTCTATCGGTGATACGATCTGTATGCCGAAAGAACAGTTCGAGTATGAAGGTATACCTACGTTTGCACCGGAGCATTTTGCCAGAGTGCGCCAGATCGATACGATGAAAAGAAAACAGTTTGTGAAAGGAATCTCACAGATTGCGCAGGAAGGCGCTATTCAGATCTTTCAGGAGTTTAATACCGGTATGGAGGAGATCATTGTGGGCGTAGTGGGTGTACTGCAGTTCGATGTGTTGAAGTACCGGCTGGAAAATGAGTATAATGTGGAGATCAAGCTGGAGAATCTTCCGTATGAGCATATTCGCTGGATTGAGAATAAAGATATCGATCTGGATAAACTGACCGGCACATCTGATATGAAGAAGATTAAAGATTTGAAGGACAACCCTCTTTTATTATTTGTCAATCAGTGGAGTATCGGAATGACGATTGAGCGTAACGAAGGGTTGATATTGTCGGAATTTGGAAGAAATTAGCAGGTAGAGCGCAAAGCATTTGGGATGGCAAAGGGTGAGTGTATATGAAGAAAACAGGTTTGTTATTGACCGGAATGCTGATACTTACGGGGTGTCTGGCGTACGCGTGGCAGACGACGCCCCATAGGCAGAGTGATTTATACATGCAGGAAGATCTGGGTGCTATGCAGGAAGAGACTGAACAGCCGGAGCAGATCGTAAAGCGTGCGGAAGAAAATGGGTATGCCTACAGTATGCTTTCTGAACAGGAACAAGTGTTATATTTGGAAATTCGAGATGCTCTCGTTCAGTTTGAGGAAGATGTGAAACTGTCCAGTTGCGATAAAAGTGAGATATCGCATGCTTTTCAGTGTGTGTTAAATGATCATCCTGAGATTTTCTATGTAGACGGATATACTTATACTGAGTACACACTCGGAGATATTCTCAAAAAAATTACGTTTACGGGTACTTATCGATTTGATCAGGAAGAGATTAGGCAAAGACAGATGGAGATTGATAGTTATGTAAACCAATGCCTTGCGGATATGCCTTCGGATGCGGATGATTATGAAAAGGTAAAGTATATTTATGAATATCTGATCCATCATACGGAATATGATGCCACGGTAGAAGATAATCAAAATATTTGTTCTGTGTTTATAGAAGGAAGATCGGTTTGTCAAGGGTATGCCAAGGCGACACAGTATCTTCTTGACAAGGCGGGTATCTTTTCTACGCTGGTGCTGGGGCGTGTGATTGGTGGTGAGGGACATGCATGGAACCTCGTGCAGATTGACGGCAAGTATTATTATGTTGATACCACATGGGGAGATGCCTCATATCAGGCAGTAGGCGGGGCAGCCAGTTATCCCGGGAAGAAGATTCCGACGATCAATTATGATTATCTGTGTGTATCCACCGAACAGATGAATCTGACGCATACACTGGACAATGTAGTGGACCTGCCTGAGTGTGATTCGATGGAGCATAACTATTATGTGCGTGAAGGGCTTTATTTCACGGAGTGGGACGAGGAGCAGATCGAGCGTATCTTTAGGGAGGAGTATGAGAAGGGGAGCGCATATGTGACATTAAAGTGTGCCACATATGATGTGTACCGACAGATGCAGAAGGCATTGATTGAGCGTCAGGAGATTTTCAGGTATCTGGATTGTCCTGACGGTGTGGTGTCTTATTCGGATGATGAGAAACAGTACAGTATGAGCTTTTGGCTTTAATGGGACTATGCAAAAATAAGAAATTTTGATATACTTATCCCAAATGAAAGAAAGGCGTGGAAGATCAATATGGAACAGGAATCAGCTAAGAACACATATTTATTGCAGGAAGATGAGAAATTCGGTACGGTAAAGATTGCAGATGATGTAGTGGCGATGATAGCGGCGCTTGCAGCCACCGAGGTTGACGGTGTTGCCGCAATGAACGGTAATGTGGCAAATGAACTCTTAAGCAGGGTCGGTGTCAAGGGTCTTGCCAAGGGAGTAAGAGTGGAAATATTCAATAAGAAAGTTAAGGTTGAACTTGCCATTACCATAGAATACGGATTTAATATTCCGGCAACTTGTCAGCGTGTTCAGACCAAAGTAAAGAATGCGATCGAAAACATGACAGGTCTGGAAGTGACGGACGTCAATATCCGCATTGCGGGCATTAATGTAGCAAAAGACAAATAAGACTAATGAGACAAAACAGGAGCCACTATGAGTAGAAGAGAGTTGCGGGAACAGATATTCAAATTGCTGTTTCGGGTAGAGTTTAACAGTTTAGATGAGATGTCGGAGCAGGAGAGTCTGTTCTTTGATGATGAGGAGGCGGCTCAAGGGGCGGATGCCGATTATATTTCAGACAAATATCATAAGATTCAGCAGAAACTCTCGGAGATAGACGAACAGTTGAATGAGAAGGCGGAAGGGTGGAATACTACCAGAATGGGCAAAGTTGATCTGACGATTCTCAGATTAGCGGTTTATGAGATCAATTATGATGACTCCGTACCTACAGGCGTTGCCATTAATGAGGCGGTAGAACTTGCCAAGAAGTTTGGACAGGATGCTTCCTCAGGATTCGTCAATGGCATTTTGGCAAAATTTGCGTAACAGGTGTCGGTATGCAGAATGTATATACAGTTGCACAGGTTAATTCTTACATTAAAAATATGTTCACGCAGGATTATATGTTGCAGTCGATCATGGTGAAAGGTGAAGTCAGTAACTGCAAATATCATTCCTCTGGACATATTTATTTTACATTAAAGGACGCTAAAGGAACAATAGCTTGTGTTATGTTTGCATCTAATCGTGCGGGACTGACATTTCGGATGTCAGAGGGACAGCAGGTTGTTGTGAGCGGAAGTGTGGATGTCTACGAGCGGGACGGTAAGTATCAGCTATATGCCAGAGAAATCAGTTTGGACGGTGCCGGTGCGCTCTATGAGAGATACGAACTGTTAAAACGTGAATTGGAAGAACGGGGAATGTTTGCCCCGCAATATAAGCAGCCGATTCCCAAATATATCAGCACGCTTGGAGTCGTAACCGCAGCAACTGGCGCGGCAGTGAGGGATATTATTAATATTGCAGGCAGACGCAACCCTTATGTGCAGATTATTCTGTATCCGGCAATTGTTCAAGGGGAAGCAGCGGCGCCGAGTATTGTAAACGGTATTCGTGCTTTGGAGCGCATGGGCGTGGATACGATCATTGTCGGCAGAGGCGGCGGTTCCATTGAGGATCTATGGGCATTTAATGAAGAGATAGTGGCACAGGCTATTTTTGACTGTTCCGTGCCTATTATATCGGCAGTCGGGCATGAGACAGACACTACGATTGCTGATTTCGTGGCGGATCTGCGTGCGCCTACACCCTCCGCGGCGGCAGAATTAGCGGTTGATGATATAGAACAATTACAGGACAAGATGGCTGAATACGCCTATACTATGCAGCATTTGTGCCGGAGAACGATAGGACGTTACCGTCAGTCAGTCGAGCAGTATGGCATGAGAATGAGGTATTTAAGTCCGGTCAATAGGATTCGGACGAAAAGGACACAGGCGTTATCTTTAGAAGAACATCTTCAGGATGCGATGGAGAAACGTCTGAGTGACTGTAGGCACAAATTGGCGATCTATGTTGAGCAGATGAAAGGATTGTCACCGCTTGACAAGCTTAATCAGGGATATGCATATGTTTCCGATGATAAGGGTGCGACGCTTACTTCGATCGATCAGGCTAAGGTGGGAGACAGAATGACGGTCTATTTGAAAGACGGCAGGCTGAGTGCACAGATAATGAATAAACAGCGACAGGAATGAGAGATAATATGAAGAAGGAAGAAGCAGGGCAGGAAATTTCACAGAATGGTTCGGAAGAAGAACGGGTTGCAGATCTTTCGCTGGAAGAGACATTCGGACAGATCGAGGAAGTGATCGCTCATCTGGAGACAGAGGAGATCACGCTGGAACAGTCTTTTCAGGAATATAACAGGGGAATGAAGCTGTTACAGCATTGTAACGAGACGATAGACAGAGTAGAGAAGAAAGTACTTCAGATCAATGAAGATGGTGGACTGGATGAATTTTAAAGAAGAAATCGAACGTAAGACTGAATTGATAGAAGATATGATCGGCAGATATCTTCCGGCAGAGGAAGGATATCAGAAAGTCGTGCTTCAGGCGATGAACTATTCGATCACGGCAGGCGGCAAGAGACTGCGCCCTATGCTGATGGCGGAGAGCGCGGCATTGTTTACCGATGTGGAGGAAGTGTGGAAGTCGCCGGAGTCCGTCAAGACGGAACAGACGGTTTTAGGAAAGGCGCTGTCACTGTTTATGGCGGCACTTGAGATGATTCACAATTATTCTCTCGTACATGACGATCTTCCGGCAATGGATAATGATGAGTACCGCAGAGGTCGTAAGACTACCCATGTTGTGTACGGAGAAGGCATGGCAGTACTGGCAGGAGACGGGCTTTTAAACTATGCTTTCGAGACGGCGGCACAGGCTTTTGAGGGAGCAGAGGCGATAGAGGAATACCGCAGGATCGCGGCGTCTATGCAGATACTTGGTCGCAAGGCAGGTATCTACGGTATGATTGGCGGGCAGTGTGCGGATTTAGAAGCTGAGAAGATGGGCGATGATGTGACGGAGGACATGCTTTTATTCATTCATGAGCACAAGACGGCGGCGCTGATTCAGGCGGCTATGATGATCGGGGCAACGCTGGCGGGAGCCGGACAGGAAGAGATAGACAGGCTTGAAAAATGTGCCTATGATATAGGCATTGCTTTTCAGATACAGGATGATATTCTGGATGTGACAAGCAGTCTTGAGGTACTTGGGAAACCGGTCGGCAGCGATGAGAAAAATCATAAACTGACATATGTGACTATGCATGGTATCGAGAAATCCAAGGAACAGGTAGAGGAATTGTCCAGAGAGGCAATCGGCATTTTAGCTTCTTTTGCAAGACGAAATCCATTTTTGGAGCAGTTGGTAGAGCAGTTGATACACAGAGAAAAGTGATTTTTCCTTACTGAAGAAAAGTCTGTTCCGACTGGACAGGCATGGAGGATTACAATGTTTTTAGAGAAAATAGAGCAGGCGAATGATATTAAGAAGTTGACAGAAGCAGATTACGGTGTACTGGCGGAGGAGATCAGAGAGTTTTTGATTCAGTCGATCAGTGAGACGGGCGGACATCTAGGGTCTAATCTGGGCGCTGTGGAATTGACGATGGCACTGCATCTGTTCTTAGATCTGCCGGACGATAAGATCATATGGGATGTGGGGCATCAATCTTACACTCATAAGATTTTGACGGGAAGACGGGACGGATTCGTTAATTTGCGTAAGTTTGGCGGTATGAGCGGTTTCCCGAAACGTAAAGAGAGTGACTGCGACTGTTTTGATACCGGACATAGTTCCACTTCCATCTCCGCAGGACTCGGTATGGTAAAAGCTAGAGATATTAAAGGTGAGAAAAACACGATCGTGTCAGTGATCGGCGATGGTTCACTGACCGGCGGCATGGCATATGAAGCGCTCAATAATGCTTCACGTCTGGAGACGAATTTCATTATTGTATTGAATGATAATAATATGTCCATCTCGGAAAATGTGGGCGGCGTATCGAAATATCTGAACAATATCAGAACGGCGGATATGTATCTGGATTTGAAGGAAGGTGTATACAATTCTCTTCACGGCAAATCCAAATACGGGGATAAGGTGGTATCGCAGATTAGGCGTGCCAAGAGCAGCTTTAAACAGCTTGTAGTACCCGGAATGCTTTTTGAAGATATGGGGATCACATATCTTGGCCCGGTAGATGGGCATAATATTTCGGCGATGGTACATATGCTGAGAGAGGCAAGAAAGATCAGAGGAGCTGTACTTCTCCATGTGATAACCCAGAAGGGCAAAGGGTATGCGCCGGCAGAGAGACATCCGGCAAGATTCCACGGAGCGGAACCTTTTGACATTGAGACGGGTATACCGAGTAAACCACAGAATAAGGCTAACTATACGGATATTTTTTCTACAGTAATGTGCAAGCTGGGACAACGGGAAGAGCAGGTGGTGGCTATTACGGCAGCTATGCCGGATGGTACGGGTTTGAAACGTTTCCGTAATATGTATCCGGACAGATTTTTTGATGTAGGCATTGCGGAGGAACATGCAGTGACTTTTGCGGCAGGGCTGGCAGCAGGCGGATTAAAGCCGATCGTGGCAATCTATTCCTCTTTCCTGCAAAGAGCATACGATCAGATTCTCCATGATGTGTGCCTTCAGAATCTGCCCGTGGTGTTTGCCATAGACAGAGCAGGTCTGGTTGGCAGTGATGGGGAGACTCATCAGGGAATTTTTGATCTGTCCTATTTGTCGTCGATACCGAATATGCATATTATGGCGCCCAAGAATAAGTGGGAGCTTTCCGATATGATGAAGTTTGCGGTTGCTTCCAGTATGCCGATCGCGCTCCGTTATCCGAGAGGAGAGGCGTTTGACGGGCTGAGGGATAATCGCGCGCCCATTGAGTATGGCAAGAGTGAGTCAATTTATGAGGAAGAAGATATTATTCTGTTTGCTGTAGGCAGTATGGTCAAAGTAGCGCTTGCAGTGCGTGAAAAGCTCAAGGAGAGAGGATATTCCTGTTCGCTGACGAATGCAAGATTTGTAAAGCCGATCGATGAACAGGCTGTGCGGGAGGCTTGTAAGGAGCATAAATTGATCGTAACAATGGAAGAAAATGTGTTAAGCGGCGGTTACGGTGAGAAAGTCAGAGCATATGTGGATGGGATCGGTGCATCGGCGCAGGTGCTCAATATTGCGATTCCGGATGAATATGTGGAGCATGGCAATGTAGAGTTATTGAAACGGGAAATTGGAATCGATGAGGACTCCATTGTGAAGAAGATCATGACCTGCTATGTATCGATGGCAGGCGAGAATAAATAATGTGCGATATTGATAGCGCGTGCCATAGACTTTGGTCTTTCATGCCGCGATAACGGTGTTGTACAATATTAGCAGATAGGAACGACATGAAAGAGAGATTGGATGTCATCTTAGTCAAACAGGGCTTTGCACCGTCCAGAGAGAAAGCGAAAGCCATACTCATGGCAGGAAATGTGTTTGTGGATGGACAGCGGGAAGATAAGGCTGGAACGACTTTTGATGAGGACAAAATTCATATAGAGGTAAAAGGCAGCACGTTAAAGTATGTGAGCCGCGGCGGATTAAAGCTGGAGAAAGCAATGGGCGAGTTCCCTATTGTACTCACCCATGCAGTCTGTATGGACATTGGTGCATCCACGGGCGGGTTTACGGACTGTATGCTGCAAAACGGGGCAGACCGCGTATATTCTATCGATGTGGGGCATGGTCAATTGGACTGGAAACTTCGCAGTGATGAGCGTGTAGTCTGTATGGAAAAGACGAACTTTCGATATGTGACGACGGACGACATCAGTGAGCCGATCGATTTTGCGTCTGTGGATGTCTCTTTTATTTCGTTGACGAAAATCTTACTGCCGGCAAGGAATCTGCTTCGAGACAAGGGCAGCATGGTGTGTCTGATCAAACCACAGTTTGAAGCGGGGAAAGATAAAGTAGGCAAGAAGGGTGTTGTCAGGGAACCGCAGGTGCATGAGGAAGTGGTGCATAAGGTGATCGACTACGCTGATATGGTCGGTTTTGAGGTGAAGGGATTGACCTATTCACCAATCAAAGGTCCGGAAGGAAATATAGAGTATTTGGTTTACATAATTAAGAAATCGGATATTCCGGAAGAAACGATTGCACTGACGGAGGCGGAAGCCGAGAATGCATTGCGCAGTCTGACAGATGCAAAAAGCGGAAGATCGTATGATGATGATATGGAGAGGTTGATCTTAAGTGTCGTGGCAGAAGCACACGGTTCTTTGGATGGAGTAAAATAAGCAGATGAAGCATTTTTACCTGATCACGAATGAGGTGAAAGATCCGCAGGGACTTTACACGGAGAGGATAACTGCATATCTTAAGGCGCGTGGCGGCAGTGTGATCTGTGTAGAAAACACAGCGGATGCAGTTATGGCTGCAATTAATGAGCCGGCAGTTCACAGGGCAATGTCTGATGTGAGTTATGACAAAAATGGAACAAAGTGCGCTCTCGTGCTGGGCGGTGATGGCACTCTGCTTAGGGCGGCACGGAATATGATGAGAAGCGATATCCCGCTGATCGGTATTAATCTCGGTACTTTGGGATATTTGACGGAAGTGGATATCGGTACGATAGAGTCGGCGCTTGATAAGCTGCTTAAAGATGATTATATAAGAGAAGAGCGGATGATGCTGGAAGGTCGGGTGAAGAGAACGGATAAGACAGAGGAGAACTTCGCCCTGAATGATATTGTGATCTCCCGGAGCGGTCCGCTGCAGATATTAACTTTTCATATCTATGTCAATGGGCAGTTCCTGAATAGTTACAGTGCGGATGGAATGATCGTTGCGACTCCCACAGGGTCTACGGGTTACAATATGTCGGCGGGCGGCCCGATCGTCGAGCCGGGGGCGAAGCTTTTGTTATTGACTCCGATCTGCCCGCATACTTTGAACACGAGGAGTATTGTTCTTGCCTCGGAGGATGAGATCAGAATTGAGATTCCACAGGGGAAGGACGGACGACGGCAGGTGGTGGAGGCTAATTTTGACGGCAGTCATAAGATTACGATGGAGACAGGAGACAGCATTGCGATCCGCAAAGCATCAAAGACTACCGGAATACTGAAACTCAACACAGAGAGTTTTCTTGCGGTTTTGCACAAAAAAATGAGTGAGTAGAAGATAGAAAGCGTTATGAATAATAATATCAAAAAAAGAAGACATGAAAAAATAGTCGAGTTGATCGACCAACATGAGATTGAGACGCAGGAAGAGCTTGCAGACAGATTATGCGGGGCGGGATATCAGGTTACACAGGCGACGGTGTCCCGGGATATACGGGAATTAAAACTCTCTAAAGTCCCTTTTGGCAAAGGAAGGCAGAAGTACGTTGCTTTTACGCGGGATGAAGCTCATCTGGGCGATAAATATATCAGAGTGCTCAAGGAAGGCTATGTTTCCATGGCGCCTGCACAGAATCTGCTTGTTATGAAGACGGTATCCGGCATGGCGATGGCAGTAGCGGCGGCGGTGGACGCGCTCAAGATGGATGAAGTTGTGGGGTGCATTGCAGGAGATAATACGATCATGATGGCGATGCGCAGTGAAGCGGCGGTTGCCGCAGTTATGGATAAGATTGAGAGAATGATAGAACATTAACAATTATGTATTTGTATGTTCTGCTTATGAAAGGAGCAGGATATGCCCGGAGAGAATACATAAGAGGTGAAAAAATGTTACAAAGTTTACATGTTAAAAATCTGGCATTGATCGATGAGGCAGAAGTCACATTCGGAGAGGGACTGAATATTCTTACCGGTGAGACCGGAGCCGGAAAATCAATTATTATCGGCTCTATTAATCTGGCGCTTGGCGCCAAAGCTGACAAGGATATGATCCGCACCGGTGCAGAGTATGCACTGGTAGAACTGATTTTCACGATAGATCAGCCGAAACAGATTGAAGAGATACGCAAGATGGATCTTGCATTGGAAGATGGTCAGATCATTTTACAGCGTAAAATCATGCAGGGGCGCAATGTATGTAAAGTGTGCGGTGAAACAGTCACAGCCAGACAGTTGAAGCAGTTGGCGGGAATACTGATAGATATTCATGGGCAGCATGAGCATCAGTCACTTTTGCAGGCAGGAAAACAGTTGGAGATATTGGATGCCTATGCGGGAGATGAGGTTTTAACCCAGAAGGAAAAGTTAAAACAGATTTATCATCAGTATCGTCAGGCGGTAGACGAATTATCCAAGAATGATGTTGATGAGGAGACGCGAAAGAGAGAGACGGCGCTTGCGGAATTTGAATGTCAGGAGATCGCGGTGGCGGAACTTAAGACAGGCGAGGATGAGGAAGTCGAGCAGACTTATCAGAAGCTGGTGAATAGCCAGAAGATCAAAGAGGCTGTGTCGGCAGCACATGCATTGTGCGGTTATGAGGAGAACGGAAGCGGCAGCAGCGTAGGGCGTGCTCTTCGGGAAATCCGGTCAGTATCTGCCTATGATGATGAATTAAGAGATTTGGAGAACCAGTTATTAGATATTGACAGTCTTTTAAACGATTATAACAGGGCAGTGGCAGATTATCTGTCGGGGATTGAGTTTGATGGTGAATTGTTCGACCGTACGGAGAAGCGGCTGAATTTGATCAATCATTTAAAATCAAAATATGGCAATACGATTGAAGAGATTCTTGCATATCAGCAGAAAGCGGAAGAAATGCTCGATAAATATCGGGATTATGACGCTTACCGTATGGAATTGAGCAAAAAGGCAGATACTTTAAGACAAAAGGCTGTTTCCATCTGCGACGTGATATCGGATATCCGCAGGAAAAGTGCGGCATCTTTGTCTGATGAGATGAAGAATGCTCTCGTGGATTTGAATTTTCAGGAAGTATCGTTTGAAATCAGGGTAACTTCCGAAGAAGAGTTGATGAATGGAAACGGTTATGATAAAGTAACGTTTTTGATATCCACCAATGCAGGCGAAGGATTGAAAGAACTGGCACAGGTGGCGAGCGGCGGTGAATTGTCGCGAATTATGCTTGCACTCAAAACCGTGCTGGCGGATAAAGATGAGATTGAGACGCTTATTTTTGATGAGATAGATACAGGTATCAGCGGTAAGACTGCATGGAAAGTGTCGGAAAAGATGGGAATTCTCGGAAAAGAACACCAATTGATCTGTATTACCCATCTTCCGCAGATTGCCGCGATGGCGGATCATCATTTTTGTATTGAAAAAAATGTGGAAGACAACCGTTCTGTTACCAATATCAGATACTTAAATGACGAGGAGAGCACTGAGGAAGTCGCGAGGATGCTCGGAGGAGCGAGCATTACGGAAAATGTCATGAATAATGCCAGAGAAATGAAAGATTTGGCAAGAAATACAAAACAATACTAAATTAAATTGAAGATTTTATCACATACTACAAAGGACACCATTGTGTGTCCTTTTTCCTATGCCTGAAAAAGCATGTGGCAGGAAAGATATACACAATAGGAAAGGATATGATAAAGTGGGCAGATTAATCTATATGACAAAACAACAGGAAAGAATATATCGTGGATTTTTGTACTTGGTGCTCATAGCGGCTGTAATGGCACTTACAATATTAGTTTATTTAAACTATTGGGATAAGATACCGTCAACGATCAAGATACGTGCAGGTGTGGAACAGGAACTGGATTTCAAGGTGCCTGTTTCCGGGGAAATATACCGGGTCACGGATGATGCGGCACAGGCGGCATCAATACCGGAATCAGCCGGAACAAAATCCTCAGATCAAGCAGTGGAGAGTATATCGGACAGTGTACAGAGTATTCACGTAGATTTTACACATACGGTAAAAGTCAAGGCAAGCGAACTTGATACTTATCAGATGAATCTCAAGTTGTTTGGTATTCTTCCATATAAAAGTGTAGATATAGAAGTCATTCAAGATAAAATGCTGATTCCTTCCGGCATTCCAATCGGAATTTACGTCAAGACAAACGGGGTATTAGTGGTAGGAATCGGAGAGTTTGAGGACAGTGAGGGAAGAAAAGTATCTCCGGCAAAGTATGCATTGCAAAAAGGAGATTATATATTGAAGGTAAACGGCGAGGAGATGGAGAACAAAAAGCAGTTTATCAGAACGATCGAGGAGTCCGAGGGTGAAGACATTGTATTGACGATCAAGAGAAATGGAGAGGAAACAGATGTTATGGTAACACCGGAATGTAACCAGAATAAGGAATGGAAATTGGGAATCTGGATCAGGGACAATGCACAGGGAATCGGAACAATGACCTATGAGGATACGGATCGTTCTTTTGGTGCACTGGGACATGGTATAAATGACGTGGATACTTCGGTTCTGATGAATCTCGATGAGGGGACGTTATATAAGACGGAGATTGTGGGGATTACCAGAGGCTCAAACGGTTCACCGGGTGAATTGACGGGATATATTGAATATGACAGTGAAAATGTGATCGGCGAGATTACGGAAAATACTGCGGAGGGAATATTCGGTGTATGCGACGTTGAAGATGAGGTGACATCCGGATTTGAGCCGATTCCTATTTCGCTGAAACAGGAAATTGAACTTGGACCGGCACAGATTATTTGTTCCGTTACCGGCGAGCCTGAATTTTATGATGTGGAGATTGTGGAAGTTAATCTGGAACGTGACAATATCAACCGGGGAATTGTTGTACAGGTGGTGGACGAGAAGCTTCTTACGTTGACGGGCGGAATCATCCAGGGGATGAGCGGCAGTCCCATCATCCAGAACGGTAAGTTAGTCGGTGCGGTGACCCATGTGCTGGTTCAGGATTCCACGAGGGGATACGGGATTTTTATTGAGGAGATGTTGGGGCATTGACAGAGGTCTTGCTTGGGGTATGACAGTCTGAAACATAGATTGCTTTTGCCGATAGAATTTAAGATATGATTCAGACATAAAGCATATCCCACGACCTCATTTACCATATATATGGTGGTTACATTTTTTATGTTTTGATGTATTCGGATATACAGATTGAAATCTTTTTTTATACTGAATGACATAGTAGTGATTACTCGTATTGGAAATAATCGCTTCGTGGAATGGAAGGTGAACGGATGATCATAGCAGAAAATATTTACAGCTAATAAATAATTTTGTTAAAATGAAAACAAAAAAGGTATCCGAAGGAGAAGATTATGCGGCTGGAAGAACTGGTAAATAAGCATTATGATAAATTAAATGAAAATGATAAGATGATCTGGCAGTACATTCAGGGAAACAAGAAGAAATGCTGTGACATTTCTATTGAAGAATTGGCGGAAATATGCTGTATATCCAGGACTACAATTTCAAGGTTCACGCAAAAGCTGTCTTTTGACGGATTCCGGGAATTTAAGCTTCATTTAAAGTTAGAATGTGAAAAGGACAGTTCACAGGATAAACTTCTTCTTGGAGACGTATGCAACAATTTTGTCCGGGATATTCAGGCAGCAAAAGATATGAATATGGATGAGATATGCGAGCGTATATTCTGTGCAGAACGCCTTTTTGTTTTCGGGACGGGAGAGAGCCAGTATGCGGCAGCCCAGATGCTTAAAAGAATGTTCATGGGTGTCAACCGTTTTTTTGTTACACTCTATGGGAGAAGCGAACTTACGATGGCATTGGAAGATATGAACGCCAATGATGTTGCCATATTGATTTCATTGTCCGGGGAAACGGAACCGGTGGTGTCTGCGGCAAAAACAATGCGTGTAAAAGACGTATATACGGTATCAATTACGAGACTAAGCGATAACACATTATCGCGCCTTAGCCGGACAAATTTATATATTCAGCCGAATCCGTTTGTCCGGAAAGGAAGCGTGAGTTTTGAGACATGCAGTTCATACTTTAACATCATTGAAATCCTGTGTATCAAGTATATGCTGTACATAAAACGTAAGAGTGAAGAAAACTGAACAGAGACGTACAGACCTTTGTAAAAAATGCTTAAATTCTAAAGCTGAACAGCAGATGGATTTAAGCATTTTTGCTGTCAATAATTGTGCGTATGTACAAAAAATGTGCAGAAGACTTAAAGCTGCACATGTGCAGTAAAGTGGCGGAATGCATTGAAATCCGGTTTTTCATGCATTAAAATGAGGACACGAAAAGCAAAGACGTCTGGCTGAAAAAACAAAATGAAGGAGGAAATGCTTTGAAAGGGGTAATGCAAAAAGTACAGCGCTTTGGAGGCGCAATGTTTACACCGGTTCTGTTATTTTCCTTTGCCGGTATAATGGTAGGATTGTCAACCTTGTTTTTGAACGCATCTATTTTTGGCACGATGGCGACGGAAGGGCACTTTTGGTATCAGATATGGTATATGATTCAGGAAGGTGCATGGATGGTGTTCCGGCAGATGCCGCTGCTGTTCGTGATCGGGCTTCCCATAGGGTTGGCAAAAAAGCAGAACGCAAGATGTGTGTTGGAAGCATTTGTTATTTATGTCACGTTCAATTATTTTCTGGCGGCAGTTTTACAGTTTTGGGGTCCGTTCTTTGGAGTGGATTACACAGCGGAGGCTGGCGGAACAAGCGGGCTTGCAATGATCTGTGGAATCAAAAGTCTGGATACGGGTATGTTTGGGGCTTTGATTATTGCAGGAATTGTCGTATGGATACATAACCGCTATTTTGATCAGGAACTTCCGGACTGGCTTGGTATTTTTTCCGGATCAAGTTTTGTGGTAATCATTGGATTTTTTGTAATGGTTCCGATGGCATTTATTTTTGCAGGATTATGGCCGAAGGTGCAGGCAGCAATCTATATGCTGCAGGATTTCTTCAAAGCCAGCGGTACGGTCGGGGTCGGGCTGTATGCATTCTGTGAGAAAATTCTTCTTCCCACAGGTCTGCATCACTTTATATATGCACCGTTTACATTGGATTCCGCTGTTGTACCCGGTGGGATAGAAGCTTACTGGGCGTTACATTTAAGTGAGTTTGCAGACAGCACAGCGCCCTTGAAGGAAATTTTCCCGGCAGGCGGATTTGAACTGTTCGGCAATGCGAAAGTTTTTGCACCGATAGGAATCACACTGGCATTCTACAGCACTGCAAAGAAAGAGAAGAGAAAACAGGTACTGACGCTTATGATTCCGGCGGCACTGACCGCAATGCTTACAGGCATTACGGAACCCATTGAGTTTACGTTTTTGTTTATAGCTCCTGTATTGTTTGTTGTCCACGCATTGCTCTGTGCATGTATCAATGCTGTAATGTATGCAGTTGGGGTATCCGGTGCATTTGGAAACGGATTGATCGCATGGCTTTCCCTGAATTGGATTCCATGTGGTAAAAACCACTGGCAGACATATGTGATTCAGGTAGTGGTAGGACTGCTATTCTCCCTTATCTGGTTCCTCGTATTCCGGTTTCTGATCAAGAAATTTAATTTCCTCACACCGGGGCGTGAAGAAGACGGTGAGGATGCAAAGCTTTACACAAAGAAAGATTATCGTGAAAAACAGGCAGGAGGCGGTGAACTTGGATATGCTGCACAGATTCTTGCTTACTTGGGAGGAAAGGACAATATCATTGATGTTACAAACTGTGCAACAAGACTGAGAGTGAATGTAAAAGATGCATCTCTTGTCCGTCCTGAGATAGAGTTTAAAAGGATAGGCGCACATGGTCTTAGTAAGAATGGTACAGCGATACAGGTAATTGTCGGGCTTAAGGTGCCGAAGGTAAGGGAACAGTTTGAGGAATGTATGGCGAAAAATATCCTGCCGGAAGAATCTTCGGGTACAGCAGAAAAGGACGACACAAAAGCCGCTGCTGAAAAGAAAGCTCAGGGAACGGAAAAAGGATGCCTGTATGCAGCCCAGTCAGGAGAAGCTGTTTTGCTGGAAAAAGTACCGGATGATGTTTTTTCCCAGAAAGTAATGGGGGAAGGGATAGCAGTGATCCCTGATGATACAATGGTGGTTGCTCCGGCAGCAGGTGAGGTTGTTGTAGTTGCAGAAACAAAACATGCATATGCAATCGCTGCAGAAGATGGAACAGAGATTTTGATACATATTGGTCTGGAAACAGTAAACCTTCAGGGAAAAGGTTTTGAGGCTTTGGTGAAACCGGGAGATAAAGTTCAGGTGGGAACTCCGCTTTGCAGGGTGGATGAATCGCTGGTAAAGGGAAAAACACCTTTGTATACGCCGATGATCATAACCAATGCTGATGAAGTGGCAAACCTGAAATTCAAGACAGGAAATGTAACAGCAGGAAAAGACTGCATTATAGAATATGAAAAATAAAAGGAGACGACAGAGATGAAGAAATTTTCAATTACAGTAGCAGGCGGCGGTAGCACATTTACACCGGGAATTATCATGATGCTTTTAGATCATCAGGAAGAGTTCCCAATCCGAAGGCTGTGTTTATATGATAACGACGAGGAGCGTCAGGAAATTATAGCAAAGGCATGTGGCATTCTTTTGAAGGAACGCGCACCGGAGATTGAGTTCCGGTATACAGTTGACCCGGAAAATGCATTTACGGATGTGGATTTTGTGATGGCGCATATTCGTGTGGGGAAATATGCAATGCGTGAAAAAGATGAAAAAATCCCGATGAAATACGGGGTTGTAGGACAGGAAACATGCGGTCCCGGCGGAATCGCTTATGGGATGCGTTCCATCGGCGGCATTTTGGAAATTTTGGACTATATGGAAAAATACAGTCCTGATGCATGGATGCTCAACTACTCAAACCCGGCGGCGATTGTGGCAGAAGCAACAAGGAGGCTACGCCCGGATTCAAGAATCATCAATATCTGTGATATGCCCCTTGGAATCATGGTGCGTATGGCAAGGATTCTGGGAATGCCTGAAAAAGATCTGGATATCAGTTATTTTGGGCTGAACCATTTCGGCTGGTGGACAGCAGTAAAGGATAAAGAGGGCAATGACCTGATGCCTGCCCTGAAGGAATATGTGAAAGAAAATGGCTATGACATTAACATTGAAGAGGATCAGCACGCAGACCAGAGCTGGCATGAGACATTTAAAAAAGTGAGGGACGTCTATGCGGTTGACCCCGACACCCTGCCCAATACATACCTGAAATATTATCTGTACCCGGATTATGTGGTGGAACATACAGACCCTGATTATACCAGAGCAAATCAGGTCATGGACGGGAGAGAAAAAGAGGTATTTTCTGCGGCAAAAGAAATCATCGAAAAAGGAACAGCCGAAAACTGTGGATTTATGAAGGATGACCATGCATCTTATATCGTAGACCTTGCAAGGGCACTGGCATTCAATACAAAAGAAAAAATGTTACTGATTGTACCAAACGAAGGGGCGGTGGAGAACTTTGACCCGGAGGCTATGGTAGAGATTCCCTGTATTGTAGGAAAAGACGGATATGAAAGAATTGCACAGGGAAAAATACCACAATTTCAAAAAGGTCTAATGGAACAGCAGGTAAGTGTCGAAAAACTTGTAGTAGAAGCATGGATTGAGGGCAGTTATCAGAAACTGTGGCAGGCGCTTACGTTGTCAAGGACTGTACCAAGCGCTTCTGTTGCAAAACAGATTCTGGACGACCTGATTGAAGCTAATAAGGAATATTGGCCAGAGTTAAAGTAAGGAGAGTGTTGGTATGAAATGTGCTGTTTTTTATGGAAAACATAGTCTGAGGGTAGAGGAACGCTCTACCCCGGACATCAAGCCTTATGAGGTTTTGATACAGGTAAAGGCATGCGGAATATGCGGAACGGATGTACATATTTATGAAGGAGACAAGGGAGCAGCCGAAGTGACGCCGCCCACTATTCTGGGGCATGAATTTGCAGGAGTGATTGTAAAGACAGGCAGCGCCGTGACCAGATACCAAGTTGGAGACAGGGTATGTATTGATCCGAATTGTTATTGTGGGGCGTGTAAGTTCTGCAAGGACGGAGAAGTTCATTTCTGTGAGAATATGATTGGGTACGGAACAACAGTGGATGGAGGATTTGCGGAATACTGTGCAGTAAATGAAAGTCAGGTATATCTTCTTGGTGAGCATACTACATTTGCACAGGGAGCCATGACAGAACCGGTGGCATGCTGCCTTCACGGAATTGATATGTGCAATATACAGCCGGGTTATCAGGTGGTGGTAATTGGCGGCGGCATGATCGGACTTTTGATGGTACAGCTTGCAAAGCTGGCAGGAGCTTCCCGCGTAGCACTTTTAGAGCCTGTGGAAAAAAAGCGTGAGATGGGAAAAAATCTGGGAGCTGATATCTGCATTGACCCATTGAATGAGGATGTGAAAAAGAAATTAAAAGAAGCTGGGATGGGGTGGATACGCACTGTCATTGAATGTGCCGGGCTTCCTGCTACGATGGAGCAGGCAATAGAACTTGCAGGAAATAAGGGAACAGTTATGATGTTTGGACTGACCGGACCGGATGCAGAGATTACAGTGAAGCCATTTCAGATTTTCCAAAAAGAATTGACGTTGAAAGCTTCTTATATTAATCCTAATACCCAGCAGAGGGCATTGGAATTAATTAATTCCGGACGGCTTGATGTGGAGAGCATGGTATGCAGGACAATCGGGCTGGAAGAGCTGGAAGAAGTTTTGGGAAATCCGAAGATGAGAGCAGAAGGAAAGTACATAGTTGTTCCGGAAGCATAGAAACGCTATTAGGAAAGGACCCGCACAAAATGAAAGTAGTTGTTGCAATCGATTCACTCAAAGGCAGTCTATCCTCTTTAGATGCAGGTAATGTAGTCAAAGAAGGCATCTTAAAGGTCATGCCCGATTCAGAGGTATATGTCCGCCCGCTCGCCGATGGCGGCGAGGGTACTGTAGAAGCGCTTGCTCTGGGAATGGGTGGGAAACTCGAGAGTATTGATGTGACAGGACCATTAGGCGAACCTGTCAGTTGTGCATACGGCATCATTGAGGATACGCATACGGCAATCATTGAAATGTCAGGCGCTGCAGGCATTACTCTCATACCCAGACAGGAGAAAAATCCGATGAACACAACGACTTACGGGGTCGGCGAAGTAATCAAAGATGCGATTTCCAAAGGATGCAGACACTTCATAATCGGTATCGGCGGAAGCGCCACCAATGATGGTGGAATCGGTATGCTTCAGGCATTAGGATACGGACTGCTTGACAAAAACGGAAAACAGGTTCCGCTCGGTGCAAAGGGATTAAAAGAACTTGAAAGTATTACGGACGACCGGGTTCTGCCGGAACTTAACGAATGCACTTTCCGAATTGCATGTGATGTGACCAATGTTTTATGCGGGGAACAGGGCTGCAGTGCGGTCTTCGGACCACAAAAGGGCGCAGCGCCGGAAATGATCATGCAGATGGATCAATGGCTTCACAATTATGCCAAGCTGACTGCCGTAAAATATCCTCATGCCAATGCAATGCAGGCTGGGACAGGTGCGGCGGGCGGTTTAGGATTCGCCTTCCTCTCCTACACCAATGCGGTGTTAGAATCCGGAATCAAAATTGTTTTGGAAGAAACAAAACTGGAAGACCACATTGCCGCCGCCGATCTGGTCGTGACAGGAGAAGGAAGACTGGACGGACAGACAGTATTCGGCAAAGCGCCTATCGGTGTTGCCGGACTTGCCAAAAAACATGGCAAAAAAGTAATCGCGTTCGCCGGCTGTGTAACAGACGACGCTATTGTCTGTAATGAGCACGGAATTGACGCGTATTTCCCTATTCTCAGAAGCATACAGACCTTGGATGAAGCAATGACTCCCGACAATGCAAGGAAAAATATGCGGGACACGGTTGAACAGGTATTTCGTTTAATTAAATCACAGCCATATGGGGTGTAAAGTCTATCAAATAATTAGGGCTTTACACCCTTTTATTAGGTCATTCGTCCCAACAAACAGGTCAACTGTCAGACAAAATGTATTTACGGGATTCGTCGTGTTAATATAATACGGGATAAGGTATGCTTTGATGTGATTAGATGTTATAATAACAGAGGTGTCTCCAATGGGAGCCGCATCTGTAGGATAGTTGGAATAGGTGACTTAGAAAATATCCATTATTCAAGGGTTTTCAATGCCCCTATGCTCATAAATCTGCTCCTTTACATAAAAATAGAGCGCATAGATTTTTTTCCTATACACTCTGACGCTATGTTACTATTCTGTTATGATTGTGGCGATATTCAATTGGAAAACTATATTTTTTTGTTAGATATATTGTATTTGGCTTTATCCAATTCATATAAAAATGTACTAATTAAAATTGGATTTCCAATTTCATCATTCTTATATGATTGATTATCAAGCTGATTTATACGTTGAAATCCTAGTTTTTCTAAAAGTTTTCATGATGATACATTCTGCACATCACAATCTCCATAAATTGCACTGATACCCACTGACTCAAATAAATAATGAACAAGCGCATTACTTGCTTCTGTTGCATAACCTTTTCCGCAATATTTAAGATTAAAATCATAATCTATACAATAATGTCCTTCATCATCTATCCAATAGCCAACACTTCCTATAACATGCTGTTGTGATTTTAATTCAGCAACAAGACGGTTATCCATATCTTTCCACTCGTTAATAATGTTTCTCACCTGTTCTTCTGACATTGGATAAAAATCTTCATATTTGCTGACTTCTTCATCAGAAAAATATTTTATGATATCCTCAAAATCCGTCACTTTATAATTTCTCAAAAGTAATCTATTAGTTTCAATAGCTATCATCGAAACACCCTCTTGTATTTATCAACTTTATACCATCAATATCATACCACGATCACTCTCATTTTTTCTATCACATTACCATTAAATTTCTTCCTCGAAGAAGCGGAGAAAATGTTGACACAAATGTCAGAAAATTATCCGCAGCGGTACGAGATTTATAAAAGGTTTGCCATTCTGGAAGCTGATAAACAGCAGATGAAGGAAAATGAAGAGCGGGATTACAAGCAGATGGTAACACATTATGAGAAGGCGAAAGAACTGTACTCCGGCAAGGAACAGGACATGGAGATGGATGTGCTTGATCAGATGATTCAGGATTTGGAAGATGGCGGCTGGCTGTGATGGGAAAGAGATTTCATTTATATACCTATCAGACAGCCATTTAGATATGGATGGAGTCTGATAAGTACAGAAGAATAGTAAGGGCAAGGTTAATGTTTAGATATTCTTAGCATTTCCAAGGTCAAACGGAATGTTATTTTCTATCAATAAAGACTTGAGATAATCAATCTGCGGCAGATAATACTCAGCATCTTTCCTCTTAGTGCGCTCAATAATCTCCTCAGAACTTGTACCGCATAGATTTAAGATTCCTTCACAAACCATAGGTGAGTCTCCTTTTGTTTTAATATTGGCAGTGGTGATCTGGTGCATATATTTGATGTAAATATCCTGTTCCTGATGCTGCTTATAGTCGTCGGCGAGGCGGTTTGCCAAGCTGATATCCCGCAACTTGTTCGTGAGACAGTGCAGGTATAGATTATCATCGGCAGAGAGCTCTCTGGTAACGATAATCTGTGCAGTAAATGTTTCTTTATTGATATGATATACTCCTGGAGCTATTTTTTCAATAGTCAATTTCTGTTCTTCCTGCAAGAGATGCAAATGTCTCATTAAGTTACGGGGATAGTGGCAGCTAAGGAACGTTAAACTGATATCGTTGCGGGAATATTGGTTAAGCTTGCCGGTTTGGCTGATAAGCAGCCCGGCATATCCGATTGTTTTATAGTACGAGTCAATACTGACAGAGGAGCCGACTCCTTTTACTTCAAACAGATTGAAAGTTTTAAAAATCAGCGCTATATTTTTGGGTATGATCTTTTCAGTCAACTTATTGATAACAAGCAGATCAATGCGGTAGCTGTTGCTCCCGAGGACATACTCTTGCTGATATTCAAGAAAATCAGAGTATTCCCGTAATTCAATCTGAAGGGCACATGATGCGGCTTGGTCAGACTATATAGAAATGTAGATAAGCAATGTATATTACAGATTTGGATACGTTACAAATGTTTTTTAGTGTACGGCATATAGAAAAAATAATGAGCAGTAGAGACAATTTGTGAGGGGATTTCAAGATATGGGAGTAAATACAGGGAAATGTGAGTAAAAGTACAAAATATAGCATTGTGCGATTTGCTTATTCAGAGAAGAATTAAAAAGTGAATATGAAGCATAATGTCGTGCGATGCCTTAAGGTTCCATAGCATACTTTCATTGTTTATAATAGTTTATGTCGGAAGTCGTCAAGATACCGACAGGACAAAATGTAATAAGGGAAAATAAAAATGGAGGAGTACTATGGAGACATTAAACGTGACAGCATCAAGAGATGAAGAGCAGTTTTACAGGATTCTGAACAATTTAATCAATGCTAACAAGGAGTTTCAGATCATGATAACCGTTCCTTCAGGAACCAAAGAGGAAGATATCAAGATAGTTGACCCGATGTTGCAGACAGGTGTGACGCGCGATCTGGAAAAAGATGTGACAGATATGATACATGAGATCGGTGTTCCGGCGCACATCAAGGGTTATCAGTATTTGCGGGAAGCGATCATGATGTCTGTGGAGGACGTGGAGATGTTAGGTTCTATCACCAAAGTACTGTATCCTACGATAGCAAAGAAATATCAAACGACGCCGAGCCGTGTGGAGCGTGCGATCAGACATGCAATCGAAGTGGCATGGTCGAGAGGAAGAATGGAAACACTGGACGCACTGTTTGGCTATACGATCAATACGGGCAAAGGTAAGCCGACCAATTCGGAATTTATTGCATTGATTGCGGACAAGATAAGATTGCAGTATCGAAGCTAGTCATAAAAATCAATATAAAAATCAATCACAAAAAATCCGAAAATTAACCCTTTTATTGCCAATCAAAATGCTGTATAATATGTTCTATGAGTTAGTTCAGATTGGACAATCAATATCTTGGAGGGTTAGCATGAAAAATATTTTGTTTGTTGCGTCAGAAGGAGTTCCTTTTATCAAAACAGGCGGGTTGGCGGATGTTGTCGGTTCTCTGCCCAAGTGTATTGACAAGGAGTATTTTGACGTCAGGGTGATTCTTCCCAAATATACCTGTATGAAACAGGAGATGAAGGATAAACTCACCTATAAGACTCATTTCTACATGGATTTCCACTGGAAAGAAGAGTATGTAGGTATTCTGGAAGCGGAAGTTGACGGGGTGAAATACTATTTTATTGATAACGAGGCTTTCTTCGGCGGTTTTAAACCGTACGGAGACAATGCTTTGTTTGAGATTGAGAAGTATGCATTTTTCTGTAAAGCGGCGTTGTCTATCCTGCCGGTGATCGATTTCAGACCGGATCTGATTCACTGTCATGACTGGCAGACAGGATTGATTCCGGTATATCTCAAAGAGAGATTCCAAGGCGGTGATTTCTACAGAGGAATCAAGACCGTTATGACGATCCATAATTTGAAGTTCCAAGGCAAATGGAGTGTGAAAGAGGTTAAGGAGATTACAGGTCTTCCTGATTATTTCTTTACTTCCGATAAATTAGAGGCGTACAAGGATGCCAATCTGTTAAAAGGCGGTCTGGTATATGCAGATGCAATCACCACTGTGAGCGACACTTATGCTGAGGAGATCAAGACGGCATTTTACGGTGAAGGTTTGAATGGACTTTTGTGTGCAAGAGCGAGAGACCTGCGCGGAATCGTCAACGGTATCGACTATGATGAGTTTAATCCGGAGACGGACAATTTCATTGAGAATCATTACAATGCAGTAAACTTCCGTAAGGAGAAGGTCAAGAATAAACGTGCATTGCAGGCAGAGCTTGGATTGAATCAGGATGATAAAGCAATGTTAATTGGTATCGTATCCCGTCTGACGGGGCAGAAAGGTTTTGACCTGATCGCATATATCATGGATGAGCTTTGTCAGGATAATGTGCAGATCGTAGTTCTCGGAACAGGCGAAGAGCAGTATGAGAACATGTTCCGTCATTTTGACTGGAAGTATCATGGTAAAGTATCGGCTAATATTTACTATTCCGATGCATTGTCCCACAAGATTTATGCGGCGAGTGATGCGTTCCTGATGCCTTCATTGTTTGAGCCCTGCGGTTTGAGTCAGTTAATGTCTCTGCGTTACGGCACAGTGCCGATCGTGCGTGAGACAGGCGGTCTGAAAGATACGGTGCAGGCATATAATGAATATGAAGGAACCGGTACAGGTTTCAGCTTTACCAATTATAATGCACATGAGATGCTTGGCACGATCCGCTATGCGGAGCATATATTCTACGACAAGAAGCGTGAGTGGAATAAGATCGTTGACAGAGCGATGGCAGTGGATTATTCATGGCATGTATCTGCGAAGAAATATCAGGAGATGTATGACTGGCTGATCGGTTAGACTATAACGATCGGATACTTACAGGATATCAGGGCAAGTCGTTTGACTTGCTCTTTTTTTTAACAGGAACTTGTTCCGTTTTTTTGAGTTCGCGAAGCGAAACTCGCAATTGAGCGAAGCTCAGTTTTGTAACCCGGAGGGCAGCACATGAACGAACAAAAGAAAAAGAATAATTTTGTGCTCCAAGCGGGTATTCTTGCGGCATCGGGCATGATCGTCAAAGTGATCAGCCTGATTTATCGGAGTCCGCTTTTAAGCATTATCGGGCTGGAAGGTAACGGATATTATTCTACGGCGATCAATATCTATACGATCATTTTGTTGATATCTTCTTACAGCATTCCGTCGGCAATCTCTAAAGTAATTGCGCAGAAACTTGCTTTTAAGGAATATCGTAATGCACAGAGAGTTTTTCAGTGTGCGCTGCTGTATGTGCTGGTGGTGGGAGGCATTGCGGCAATTGTGACATTTGCTGCTGCGCCTGTATTTATGAGCAAAAGCGCTAATTCGATCGTGGCGCTCAGGGTTCTTGCCCCTACCATTTTTTTCTCAGGATTTCTGGGTGTGTTTCGAGGATACTTTCAGGCGCACGGTTCTATGTTGCACACTTCACTGTCGCAGATTTTAGAACAGATCATGAATGCGGCGGTCAGTATCGGTGCAGCTTATCTTCTGATTAAGATGGTAGCAAACGAAAGCGAGACGACACAGGCAATTTACGGTTCAGCCGGCAGTGCGCTCGGTACCGGAGCAGGAGTCGTGACTGCTTTGCTTTTTATGTTTGGTATGTATATGTTAAACCGCAAGATGCTCAACAGGCGGGCTGAACATGACAGAACAGGCAGGACGGACAGCTACGGTGAGATTTTTAAGATGATCTTTACGATTGTCACGCCTTTTATCTTAAGTACGTTTATTTATAATTGCTCTACCGTTGTCAATATGAATATTTATTATGATGTTGTGATTGATTACAAGAAAATCAATTCAGTAACGGCTCATATTGATTATGGCATTTTTGCCACACAGGCTATCTCTGTTGTCAATATACCGATCGCCATTGCATCGGCGATGTCCTCGGCGACAATACCGGGGGTTTCCACGTCGTTTGTCCGTAAAGAATATAAGAAGACGAGGGAGCAGGTGTCCAAAGCAATCCGTATGACGATGCTGGTTGCAATACCTGCATCGACCGGACTGTTGATCTTAGCGAAACCAATTATGCACTTTATTTTTCCACAGAAAGATTCCTTGGATCAGGCATCAGGACTTTTGGCAGCACTTGCTGTCACAGTAATCTTATATTGTCTGTCCACGCTGACGAATGCAGTATTGCAGGGAATCGGCAAGGTGAATACGCCGGTGATCCATTCGGCGGTTGCGCTGGTGCTTCAAGCGGTCGGGCTGGTACTTCTTCTGTGCTTTACGGATATCAACTTGTATGCCCTTGCGTGTGCCAATATCATCTATTCGCTCGCGATGTGTATTTTAAATCAGATTTCCGTCAGAAAGCATCTGAAATACAGACAGGAGCTTGTAAGGACTTTTATCATACCGTTTATCTCCTCTCTTGTGATGGGTGCGGCGGCATACGGCGTGTATTACGGATTATATATGCTGATTCCTGTCAGCAGAGTGGTACTGCTTATTGCGATCGGTATCGGTGCCATGATCTACTTTGCGATGATTCTTCTGATGGGAGGAGTGACGGAGAAAGAACTGAAAGCTTTCCCGAAGGGAACCATGCTGGTACACTTTGCCAAAAAGTTACATTTGCTTAAAAAATGAGAATTTTTTAAAAATAAAAAAAGATCATAAACCCGAATAAATGATTGTCCAACAACAAATACTGTTTGTGGATAATCATTTTTTATTTTAGGAGGTATTCAAATGGCAAATTTATCAGAGTTGGATTTACAGAATCTTCGTCACCTCATGGGCGGTTATGACGTGACACACTGCAAAATGAAGGAGTACGCGCAGTGCGCATCCGATACGAAGGTGAAGCAGTTCTTTGAAAAAGGCGCGCAGTCAGCGATGCAGAACAAGCAGCAGTTGATGGAGTATTTGAGATAGTGCGCAATGTTAGAAATGTATAACAGAAATGTTCATGGTAACTAGTAAATAAGAGTAGAGTAAAAAGGAGTCCGAATTATGCAGATGGAAGAAAAGACAATGGTAGCGGATACGCTTACCGGTATCAACGGAGAATTGGTGCGTTTCGGCGAAATGATCGCCCAGACAGAGAATAAGGAATTAAAACAGACATTGAAGCAGTTTCGTAATGCCTGTGAGCAGTCTCAGGAAGAATTGTATCAGATCGCACGTGAGAAATCTTATTATGTGCCTGCGGCAAAAGCGACACAGGAAGAGATCGATCATGTGAAATCACTGTTTACTTCAAGTACACTCTAAATCAAGTAAACTTTAAATCAAGTACGATTTCAACAAAGAGAGCAGGTCATTGTGGCTTGCTCTCTTATCATGCAATAGGAAATCACCTTGCCCGTCTTACCGCATTATCCTGAAAACGGAAATAGTCAGGGCGGTGTCGTGACTGAGTGTACTCAAACATAATCCCATCATTATTGTATGTCTGGCTGCTGACGACTGCAAGACAGTTATAGTCGCCCAGATCCAGATACTTTTCATCAATTTCTGTCATTTTTTCTACAGTCATTGTTCTTTTACTGTTAACAATAGAAATATGAAGCGCGTTCTCCAAATATTCATAAATAGAATTTTCAGCAATTTCTTTTGTAAGATTCGTAACCACATCTTTTAAAAAGTAGTTGTGATTCAAAATCAGGGCTTTTCCGTCAAGATAGTGGAGACGCTGCAGATAATATAATTCGGAACCGATCGGGAATCCTGTCTTGGCGGAGATTTTTTTGTCTGTAGTGATCTCAGTAAAGCATAAGACTTCCGTCTTGGGAATCTGGTTATTTCTGACAGCGGATTCCTTGAAGGATTCGATGCCGCCGATGGTGAAGGAAGTCTGCAAAGTCGGCTGAAAGATATTGCGGACGCCTTTACCCTGCATGGTCTGAACATAACCGTCGGTTACAAGGGCGCTGATTGCTCTCCGTATCGTATTGCGGGAACAGTCATAAGTATGGATCAAAATATTTTCTGACGGAAGTAATTCCTGAAATTCATATTCTTCGTTTTCTATTTTTGTCTTTAAATCTTTATAGATTTCGTCATATTTTGTTTTTGGCATGTCTAAGACCTCACTTGTTTAAACATTTGATTTTATTATAGTTCGGAATGGGGGAAAGTCAAGAGGGGGATTTATATAGGTTGAGAGGGCAGATTACACAAACTTGTTTAAACAAATTTTTAATTTGATGTTGACATGTTTAAACAAGTGTGTTATATATAATACATAAGAACTTGTTTGAACAAGATGGAGAGACGGAAATAATCAGGAGGTATGAAATGGGTAAGTATGTAGAGGACGCGAAAGAGTTGCTACAGCATGTAGGCGGGAAAGGAAATATTGCGGCGGTATCACATTGTATGACACGAATGAGATTTGTGCTGAACGATCCGCAGAAGGCGGATGTTGCGAAGATCGAGGCAATGAAAGTGGTAAAAGGAAGCTTCACACAGACAGGTCAGTTTCAGGTAATCATCGGAAATACCGTGGCGGATTTTTACAATGATTTCATTGCGGTATCGGGAATTGAAGGAGTATCAAAGGACGCTGTGAAGAATGCAGCGAAACAGAACCAGAATGTGTTACAGAGAATGATTACGGCACTGGCGGAGATATTTGCACCGCTTATTCCGGCAATTATAACGGGCGGTCTGATTCTGGGATTCAGAAACTGTATTGACAGTTTGTACTTATTTGAAAACGGAACAAAGACGTTATGTGATATCAGCCAGTTCTGGGCTGGATTAGACAGTTTTCTATGGCTGATTGGTGAGGCTGTTTTCCATATGCTGCCAGTAGGAATCTGCTGGTCTGTAACTAAGAAAATGGGTACGACGCAGATGCTCGGAATCGTACTTGGTCTGACTCTGGTATCTGGACAGCTTTTGAATGCCTATTCCGTGGCGGGTACTGCAGCAGCGGATATACCGAAATGGGATTTTGGTTATTTTAAGATCAATATGATCGGATATCAGGCACAGGTACTTCCTGCAATTCTGGCAGCATTTATGCTGGTTTATCTGGAGAAATTTTTTAGGAAGATCACACCGCAGGTTGTGTCGATGATCGTTGTGCCGTTCTGTAGTCTGTTGCTTGCTGTGATAGCTGCTCATTTTGTACTCGGACCGATCGGATGGAAGATTGGTTCTGCGATATCCTCAGTAGTATATGCAGGAATCACAGGTCCGATCAAAGTCCTTTTCGGAGCAATCTTTGGTTTTGTGTATGCGCCTTTGGTTATCACAGGGCTTCATCATATGTCAAATGCCATTGACTTGCAGTTGATCGCAGATTATGGCGGAACAATGTTGTGGCCGATGATTGCTTTATCAAACATCGCGCAGGGATCAGCGGTTCTCGGTATGATTATGTTACAGAGAAAAGATGCAGACGCGCAGGAAGTAAATGTACCGGCATGTGTTTCTTGTTATCTTGGTGTGACGGAGCCAGCCATTTTCGGTGTGAACTTAAAACATGTTTTCCCGTTTGTATGCGGAATGATTGGTTCGGCATGTGCCGGGGTTGTATGTGTGGCAATGGGTACAACTGCAAATGCAATCGGCGTAGGCGGACTGCCGGGTATTCTTTCAATCAGACCAAGCTCTATGCTTAGTTTTGCAATCTGTATGGTGATTGCAGTGGCAGTACCGTTTGTTCTCACGGTTATTGTGGGTAAGAAAAAAATGGCATCAGCGGAGAAAAATGAGGCATCCGTGGAACTTGCAGAAATCACAGCAGGTGCCGGTACAAGCGCGGATGCAGGGATTGACAATAAACAGTTAAAAGCATTTCTGACGGGTAAAGTCATCGAACTGAAAGAAGTTGGCGACGGTGTCTTCTCGGAAGGCGTTATGGGAGAAGGAATCGCGATCATCCCTGAAAATGATACGCTGTATGCACCTGTAGATGCAACGGTAAGCGTACTGATGCAGGATTCAAAACATGCCTGTGGTCTGACACTTAATAATGGAATGGAGATACTTCTTCATGTAGGAATTGATACGGTCGATATGAAAGGCGACGGTTTTGAGTATCTGGTGACAGAGGGACAGAAAGTGTCAGCGGGGATGCCGCTTATCCGATTCGACAGAGATAAAATTAAGTCGGCGGGGCATCCGGATACGACCGTATGCATCATAACGGAGCCGGGTGATGCCGGGGACACCAGATTTTTCACAGGTATACATGGAGTGGCAAACGAAACTGTTGTGGCAGAATTTGAATAAGAGGTAGATATGGCAGATTTTAGAGCAAGTACAATTTATCAGATTTATCCGAAGTCTTTTTGCGATAGCAATGGGGACGGAATCGGAGATATAAGGGGTATTATTGAAAAACTGGATTATATTAAAAGTCTCGGAGTTGATTATATCTGGAGCACACCGTTTTTTGTATCTCCGCTTAATGACAATGGATATGATGTGGAGGATTACAAAAAGATCAATCCGCTGTTCGGAACGATGAAGGACGTGGAAGAACTGATCGCAAAAGCCGAAGAACGCGGTATGGGACTCATGTTTGATATGGTATTTAATCATACGTCTACACGGCATGAATGGTTTCAGAAAGCGCTTTCGGGTGACAAAGAATATATGGATTACTATATCTTTAAAGATGGCGATCCTGAGAAACCGCCCACAAACTGGCAGTCTAAATTCGGCGGATCAGCGTGGGAGTATGTAACGTCTTTGAAAAAATGGTATCTGCATCTTTTTGATGTGACACAGGCGGATTTAAATTGGGAAAATCCAAAGGTGAGGGAAGAATTGAAAGACGTGATCCGTTTCTGGAAAAAGAAAGGTGTGAAGGGTTTTCGGTTTGATGTGGTCAACTTAATTTCCAAACCGGACGTGTTCGAAGATGATACGCTGGGAGACGGCAGAAGATTTTATTCTGACGGACCGCATATCCATGAATTTTTGAAAGAGTTGGTTGCAGATACGGGCATAGATGAGATGGTCACGGTAGGAGAAATGTCTTCCACGACTCTGGATAACTGTATTCGTTATTCAAATCCAGATGAAAAAGAACTGTCCATGTGTTTTAATTTCCACCATCTGAAGGTGGACTACAAAGACGGTAATAAGTGGGAACTGATGAATCCTGATTATCGTAAGTTAAAAGAATTATTCGAGACATGGCAGACAAAGATGGAGCAAAAAAACGGGTGGAATGCCGTATTCTGGTGCAACCATGACCAGCCCCGCATCGTGTCCCGTATGGGAGATGAGAAGAAGTACTGGAAAGAGTCCGCCAAAATGCTTGCAACATGCATTCATCTGTTAAGAGGAACGCCGTACATCTTCCAAGGTGAAGAATTAGGAATGACGAATGCAGGATATGGTGATATCAGTGAATATCGGGATGTAGAAAGTATCAATTATTACCAGATAATGCTTAAAGAAGGAAAAAACGAAGAAGAGGCGCTGGAAGTACTGGGGAACCGTTCCAGAGACAACAGCAGGTCGCCGATGCAGTGGAATTCTGGGAAATATGCAGGATTTTCGGAGAGTGAGCCGTGGATCGGGATACCGGATAACCACAAATATATCAATGTTGCGGCAGAGGAACAGGATTCGGATTCCATTCTTAATTATTACAGGAAATTAGTACGCCTAAGAAAGCAGTATGCGGTCATTCAAAATGGAACGATCGAGTTTATCTATCGGGAGCAGCCGGAAGTGTTTGGATATAAGCGGTTGTTGAAAGGGCAGGAGCTTCTTGTCGTGAATAATTTGACGGGCAGTGAGGTAGTATTGCAGGAAATCCTGCATTTTGAAGGATATGAGTATCTGATAGGAAATTATCCGCAGGAAATATCCGGGGATACGCTGAAAGTTTTGAAACCGTATGAAAGTGTTGTATTGTTAAAAAGAATTTAGGTGTCACGCACCTTTTAGTACGTGAATCTTAAAAATAAATATAGGTTTATCATAACAGGCAGGGAAATAAAATTCCCTGCCGTTTACAATTTTATGAGGCTATGTCATGTAAATACATTGCATCTGTCATCTTTTCTTAGAATATTCCTCTTTTTTCATGATGGGCGGCATGTATAATATAAGGGGAGGGTTTGCCATGAAAGCGGTGAAACTTGATAGAAAAAGTATTCGGATTCAATTAGTGACAGCATTTATTCTTACGTCCGTTATTCCAATCTTGTTTATCAATATGATATCTTATTATAATATGTCAAGACTCGTACAGCAGAATGTGGAAGGAATGACGAAGGCGAATCTTGAACAGACGAGGGAGAGTCTGGACGTATGGCTGGAGTCTTATGAAGATATTCTGTTTCAGGTGTATACAGATGATGATATTGTGGAGCTTGTTGATAAGATCAATGCCGGAGAAGACGTTGCCAATAATCGCAAGATGCTGAGGAAAACGTTAAGAGGTCTGTTTTATACCAAAGACTATGTTAAATCTATTACTGTGATCACACAGAGCGGTGAGCTGGTATTTTATGATCAGTTGACCGCATCTACGACTTATACATCATGGATGGATAGTATTGCCATGTCAAAAGAGGAATTGTATGACGAGATCAACAGTGACAACAAGACACATCTTTTTCCGACAGGGGAAAAGGTGGATTTCGGCAGTAATTCCTGCTACTTATTCCATATCGGACACAGGATCATTGATTACAGGGACGTTAAGAAACAGTGTGGAGTAGTGATGGTAAGTATTGATGAGCAGCTTCTTTCGGAAATATGTTCGACGGCAACCAGAAGCGGTCTTAATTTTATTGTCGATGGTAAAGGCAATCTGATGTCCTGCGAGGGCGACAAAGATATCGGGCGTTCGCTTTTTAGCGAAGAGGCGGATGAGGAGGAGCGAAGAGAGGCTTATCGTAAGGTTGCAGAAGGGACAGGATTATTGGGAGACGGGGAATTGTCGATTTATTCTGTACATGATGAAAAGACAGGCTGGGAGATTGTACGAGCAACTAATCAGGACGAACTCGTGAGCGGGCTTCGTAAACAACAGAAATGGCTCGCAACCATTATTTTTCTCTCACTTTTATCTGTATTAGTGATCATGGTGATCCAGGTAACCAGAATGACCGGCTCCATTAAGAGGGTAGTGGAGACTATGCGCAAAGCCGGAAAAGGCGATCTGACGGTTCACGTCGGGCCGGATCGTACACGACCGACGGAGATCGAAATTATTGCAGAGGAATTTAATTCCACGATGGACAAATTGAAACTGTCCATTGAAAAGCAGAAGAACGCGGAAATTGCAGCGTTAGAAGCTCAGATCAATCCCCATTTTCTTTATAATACATTAGATACGATCAATTGGATGGCGATCGATAAGGACGAATATGAGATCAGCAATATGATTGCTACTTTAGCCGGTATTTTGCGGTACGGAATATCAAACAGCAACGGGGTCGTGAAGATCAAAGAGGAAGTTGAGTGGCTGAAACAATATATTTTTTTACAGCAGACCAAGTTGAAAAATTCGTTTGAGTGTCGGATCAATGTGGAACCGGAAATTATGGGACTGCCGATGCATAAACTGCTTTTGCAACCTTTTATTGAGAATGCGATTCAACACGGATTTGAAGGGGTGGACAGGAAACACTGTCTTCAGATCGATATGGGAAAAAACATGGATCGTGTTCATATTACAATAAAGGATAACGGGCGGGGAATACCGGAACAGATGGTGGAGGAAATCAATCAGGGTATTTTTCGCAAAACTGATGATAAGAATCATATCGGAATGGAAAATGCAATTACAAGGATATATATGTATTATGGTGAACAGGCAAAAGTTTTGGTTGAGAGCAGGATAGATCAGGGGACAACGATACAGATATGGATTCCGGCAATGGAGAATGAGGTAACGATATGAGAGCGGTAGTGGTGGAAGATGAGATTTTAATCAGAGAAGGTTTGTGCAGGCTGCTTCATAAGATGTTTCCGGAGATTGAGATTGCGGGAGTTGCCGGTAACGGACAGGAAGGGCTTGCATGCATAGAAGAAAACAATCCCGATCTGGTGATCACTGATATTAAAATGCCGGGCATGGACGGGATAGCTATGATCTCTAAAGTGCAGGAATTGGGGATGTATCCGAAAGTCATTATCCTTACTGCATATTCTGAATTTACATATGCACAGCAGGCGGTCAGATTAGGGGTGAATGATTATATCATCAAACCGGTGGTAGTTCAGGAGTTTGTGCAGACAATACGGAGAGTACAGAATCTTTGTGAGCAGGAAAAGAAGAGAACACCCGACACGATGGGGAGTCTGGAAACGATTGTCTCGGGTATCCTGCATGGAGTTACTGTACTTGATGGGGAGATGGAAGAATACTTAAGCAGTCGTTACGGGATTACAAAGAGTACGAATTTTATTGAATTGCTAGTCTATATGGGTGATTGTTTTGAAACGCAGAAAAAGAGAAAACAGCAGGAGATGAGCCGGATTCTTCGGGAAAAGAATTTGGAGTACTGTCTGGTGGATATGGAGTACGACAGAGTGTGTGCGGCGGTCATTTACGGCTATTCATGCAGGCAGGATATTGAGCGCTGGTATCAGAATCAGGTGTTGTTTCAGAAAAGAGAGAAATGGGAACAGAAAATAGGTTACGGAATGTCAGAAGTGACCGGAATAGAGGAGATCAGAGAGGGATATCAGAAACTGCTCTCTTATATGGATTGGAGCATTGTCATGGGAGATGATGTTTTGATTTCCTATCCGCGAGTTGCGGATATTCAGACGGAAATCTGTGTCTATCCGGTGGAATTGGAAAATCAGATGAAAATAGCGATCTGTACGGGAGAAGGTGAAAAAATTCACAAAGTTGTGGAACAGTTCTGTGACTATTTTCATAACGGTAAAGTTTATCTGCCAAAGGAAGTAAAGGAATCTTATGTAAGATTTTTCTGGTCAATGATAAATATTGCGAAGGAAGTTGACTGTATCGATTATAAACAGATCGACCAGAAAATGCTTTTGGAACATATTATGAGCGCAAAAACAGGAGATGAACTGCGAAATATATATGATGAGTTACGGGGGTATATGAAAGTTTCCGTAAGAGAAGCGGAAGGAATAAGTCTCGCAGTCAAAAAGGCACAGAGCATGATTCACGAATTTTATCAGGACGGCGTTACGCTTGGCGAAATTGCGGACAGGCTGAATCTTACGCAGGAATATTTAGGAGCACAGTTTCACAAGGAACTTGGAGAAAATTTCAGTTCTTATATTCGTAACTACCGTCTGACAAAGGCGAAGGAGCTGCTGATCGGGACCCAGCTAAAACAGTATGAGATTGCGGAGAAAGTGGGCTATACGGATGCCAAGTATTTTGCGAGAGTCTTTAAGGAATGTGTGGGGATGTCACCCGCCGAATACAGAAAAGCCCACCGATAAATATAAATCGTACAGAGAGAATATTTGGTTTAGATATTTTATCCTTTTTCATTTTTTTACCGTTTTGAAGAAGGATAAACGACTGTATGATAAAGACATCAAGAGATTCATAAAGCAGGGCTTGAAGAAAGACCGCATAATTCTTTGGTGAACAATGAAAATTCAATAAGATGCATAAGTTCGAAAAGAGATTATGAAACTCGGAATGGAGGAAAAGATGAAGAAGAGAAAAGTAATGGCAATATTGACAGCATTGGCAATGACAGCAGGTTTATTGGCAGGTTGTGGCTCTTCCAATGATGCGGGAGCAGCAACAGACACAGCGGGAAGTGATTCAGGAGCGGCACAGGAGACTGCCGCATCGGAAGAAAGTGCAGATGACGGCGCACAGGCAGAAGAGTCAGCAGAAGCGCCCGCAGGAGATGCACAGGCAGTAACGATCTGGTATTACTGGGAAACAGAAGGTCATCAGGTGGCATTAGATCAAGTAATTCAAGATTATAATGCCTCTCAGGGGCAATATGAAGTAACTGCAAAATATGTTCCTTTCGCAGATTTTAAGAAGCAGTTATCCATCGGTGCATCGGCTGACGAGCTTCCGGATATCGCAATTCTGGATTCTCCGGATCACGCATCCTATGTTGCAATGGGAATCTTCGAAGATCTGACAGGCAAATTTGATGTAAGTAATTATTATGAAGGAACCGTAAACTCCTGTACTGTTGACGGCAAACTGTACGGTGTGCCTTTCGGAGCAAACTGTCTTGCACTGTATTACAATGAAGACATGTTAAACAAGGCGGGATGCAGCGTACCGACTACATGGGATGAACTGAAAGAGACGGCAAAGGCGCTGACGGCAGACAGTGTTACCGGACTTGCACTTTGCAGTGTACAGAATGAGGAAGGTACTTTCAACTTTGTTCCGTGGTTATGGTCTACAGGAGCAACTTCTTATGATATCAATAATGACAACGGTATCCGCGCATTGTCCTTTATCCAGAGTCTTGTAGACGAAGGCGTTATGAGCAAAGAGTGTATCAACTGGACGCAGGGTGATGTTATGAATCAGTTTATCTCCGGCAACGTGGCAATGATGGAGAACGGTCCGTGGCAGATTCCTACGATGCAGTCGGAAGCTCCGGACTTAAACTGGAAAGTGACACTGATTCCGAAGGATACGGAATATTCTTCTGTACTCGGTGGTGAGAATTATGCGGTCATCAATGGCGGTAATGTTGACGGCGCGTTAGATTTCCTTACTTATGCTACTTCCGAGGAAAAAGTGAAATTCCTGATGGACAAATTCGGTTACATATCTGCAGACAAGACAATTGCAGAGAACCAGTTTGAGGCAGATTCACCTTATCAGCCGTTTGTTGAGGAATTAAACTATGCAATGCCGAGAGGACCTCTTGCTGAGTGGCCTAGTGTATCAGATGCAATCTCCTTAGCATTCAATCAGGTCATTACCGGAACAGCAACGCCGGAAGACGCTGCAGCAGAAGCTCAGGCAACTATTGATGGTATTGTTAAATAGGTAAAGTGAGAAAGAGGCTGTTGCACAGTGTGTTACTTATGTAAACCTGCGTAACAGCCTTTTTATGTAGGAAGGAGCTTTTTATGGGAAAAATAAAAAAATTTTTTCGCTATGATAATGTCGGAATATTTTTTGTCCTGCCGGCATTTTTGTATATGCTGGTCTTTGTGGGATATCCGATCATTCGGAATATTATCTTGAGTTTTCAGGATGTAAATGCGGGAAATCTGGTCCGCGGGGTGAAGAACTTCGTGATGTTTGACAACTATGTGGAATTGATGGGGGACAGTGTTTTTAAGACATCCTTATTTAACACATTGCGTTATACGATTCTCTGTCTGGTATTCCAGTTTGTGATCGGCTTTGCGCTGGCGCTTTTCTTCAATCGGAAATTCACGGTTGCAAAGCCGGTGCGCGGAATCCTGCTGGTGCCGTGGATGATACCGGTCACGGTCACAGCCTTGATGTTTAAATTGTTGTTTGCAACAGATATCGGCGTGATCAATTTTATACTGCGAAGCCTTCATCTGATCGATAAGAATATTGAATGGCTGACTACGCCCGGAACGGCTATGTTTGCTTTGATCTGTGCCAATGTGTGGATCGGTATTCCTTTTAATATGATATTGATTTCCACTGGACTTACGACGATTCCGAAGGAGTTGTATGAGAGTTCTTCCATTGATGGCGCCAATAAGGTACAGACTTTCTTAAAAATCACGCTGCCGCTCTTAAAGCCGACTATAGAATCCGTGTTGATTCTTGGATTTATCTATACATTTAAAGTGTATGATCTGGTTTATGTTATGACAAGCGGAGGACCGGTCAATTCGACGCACATGCTGTCCACTTATTCTTATAAGCTGTCCTTTGAAATGTTTAAGTACAGCAAAGGTTCTGCGGTGGCAAATGTGCTGCTGGTGATCTTATTGATCGTGGGAGTTTTCTATATTAAAGCGACAACGGAGGAGGAAGAATAATGGATGAGGAAAAAAAGGTTTCAACAAAAAAGAATGTCATATTATGTATTGCAGCAGTAGCGATCCTGTGTGTCCTCTTATTTCCCTTGTATTGGGCATTTATTACTTCCTTAAAGACGGAGCAGGAGATTTTTCAAAATCCGCCCACGTTTTATCCCCATGTTCTGAATACAAAGTCCTACGCGGCGCAGGTAGAGACGGGTGATTTCAATATGTTCCGCTCTTTCGGGAACAGTTTCCTAATTTCCATTGGGGCAACGGTAATCGCAGTTGTGCTGGCGGTTCCGGCATCCTACGGAATCGCGAAATATCGTTTTAAAGGAAGGAAACTTATGCTGTTGTCATTTTTGGTAACGCAGATGCTTCCGGTGTCCGTGCTTTTGACGCCGATGTTTATTATGTTTAAGAATATGCATGTGTATAATACATGGGTTGCGGCAGTGCTGGCGGATGCAACGATCGGCATTCCTTTTTCCGTTCTGATCTTGAAAAATTATTTTGCTTCCATACCGAAGGATTTGGAGGAGGCGGCTTATCTGGACGGGTGCAACCGTTTTACCGCGTTTGTGCGGATACTGATTCCGATTGCAAGGCCGGGCGTTATGGTCTGCGCTATCTTTTCTTTCCTCTATGCATGGGGCGATCTGGCATATGGAATGACCTTTATCTTAGATCAGGAGAAAAGGCCGATCACGGCGGGAATTTTCAACTTTATGGGACAGTATGGCACGAAATGGAGCTATCTGACTGCATTTGCGGTTGTTACCATCATTCCGGTTGCATTGATCTTTATCTTTATGCAGAAGTATATTGTGAGCGGTATGACGAGCGGGGCTGTGAAGGGATAAGGAGGAGAATGTGCAATGTTAGATATTAAAGAAGGAAGATTGATTTATCATTATGATGCAGAAGAAGTGTGGATCGAGCCATGGGGTCCCGACGCGCTTCGTGTGCGTGCAACCAAGGAACACCGGATGCCGGAAGAAAACTGGGCATTGTGTGCCAAAGGAGACGACAACAGTAAGATCTCTTATACGGAAAAAGGTGCCGAGATCGTTAACGGAAAGATACGCGCCGAGATCACAAAGCTGGGCAAGATTATGATTTATCATGAAGATGGCAGACTGCTTTTGGAGGAATATTGCCGGAACCGCAGGGATGTGCTGGATAAGAAATGCAGTGCCATCGAAGTGGAGGCGAGAGAGTTTAAACCGATCGCAGGCGGCGATTATCATTTGACCATGCGGTTTGAATCTGTAGATAAAAACGAGAAGATTTACGGAATGGGGCAGTATCAACAGCCGTATCTTGACTTAAAAGGACTGGATCTGGAACTTGCTCACAGAAATTCTCAGGCGAGCGTTCCTTTTGCAATCTCTTCATTGGGCTATGGATTCCTGTGGAATAATCCCGGCGTGGGACGTGCTGTATTTGGCAAGAATATCACGAGTTTTGAGGCATACTCCACAAAGGCGCTTGATTATTGGATAGTGGCAGGAGACACACCGGCAGCGATCGAGGAAGCTTATGCGGCGGTGACGGGGACTGTGCCGATGATGCCGGAATATGGACTTGGATTCTGGCAGTGTAAGCTCCGTTATCAGACACAGGAAGAACTGTTGGAAGTGGCGAGAGAGTATAAGCGCAGAAATCTTCCGATCGATCTGATCGTCATTGATTTTTTCCATTGGCCCAAACAGGGAGAGTGGAAATTTGACCCGGTATACTGGCCGGATCCGGATGCCATGGTGCGGGAATTGAAGGAGATGGGGATTGAATTGATGGTGTCCATCTGGCCCACGGTGGATAAGACCTGTGAAAACTATGAAGAAATGTTAGAAAAAGGCTACTTGATCCGCACGGAGAGAGGATTCCGTGTAGGTCTTGATTTTCAGGGTGCAACGATCCATTATGATGCCACAAACCCCAAGGCAAGAGATTATGTATGGGGAAAAGCAAAGCAGAACTATTACGATAAAGGAATCAAGGTATTCTGGTTGGACGAGGCGGAACCGGAATATACGGCTTACGATTTCGACAATTACCGTTACCACAGAGGAACAAATCTACAGATTGGAAATACCTATCCTGTAGAGTACGCAAAGACCTTTTATGAGGGAATGGAGAAAGAAGGACAGACGAATATCGTGAATCTTCTTCGCTGTGCATGGGCAGGAAGTCAGAAATACGGTGCGCTTGTATGGTCGGGAGATATTGCGTCAAGCTTCGAGAGTATGAGGAATCAGCTGGCAGCAGGACTGAATATGGGAATTGCGGGAATCCCTTGGTGGACGACCGATATCGGCGGTTTTCATGGCGGAAATCCGGATGATCCGTCATTCAGGGAGTTGTTTGCAAGATGGTTCGAGTGGGGAGCATTTTGTCCGGTCATGCGTCTTCACGGAGACCGGGAGCCGAGGCAGCCGCAGTATGGAACAACAGGCGGAGCAACATGCTGTTCTGGAGCAGCGAATGAGGTGTGGAGCTACGGGGAAGAGGTCTATGAGATCTGCAAAAAGTATATGGAAAAGCGGGAACAGATGCGTTCCTATACAAGAGATGTCATGAAAGAGGCGCATGAGAAAGGCACGCCTGTCATGAGGACGCTCTTCTATATGTATCCGGATGATCCGGCATGTTGGGAAGTGGAAGATGAATATTTCTACGGTCCAGATCTGTTAGTTGCACCGGTTCTGTATGCGGGACAGACATCGAGAAAGGTTTATCTGCCGAAAGGAGAGACATGGATTTCGCAGGCGGACGGAAAGAAATATGCGGGCGGTCTGTATTATGATGTAGATGCGCCGATTGATGTGATTCCGGTGTTTAGGCGGGAATAGGCAAGAAAGTCGCGGGTTGACGCCCGCGACTTTTGTCTTAAAGTATTACACCTGCTCAATCCCCGAAATATCCGAATCAATCGCCATAGAGTAGTTGGTGTAATACACCACGAATCCGGGTTTGGCTCCGGCGGGTTTCTTCACGTGTTTTTTCTGGATATAGTCGATTTCCACTTTATTCTGCTCGCGTCCCTTGGAGTAGTAAGCGGCAAGACGTGCCGCTTCCTCAAAGGTACGGTCGGGCAGTTCCTGCCCCTCTGTCTTGACGATCACGTGGGAGCCGGCTTTTTGTTTGGCATGGAACCACCAGTCATTGCCGGTAGCAAATTTGAAGGTCAGCTCGTCGTTCTGATAATTATTCTTGCCGACATACATATGGAAACCGTCGCTGCTGATATAATGAAAAGGTTTGCTGGTCACTTTGGCTTTCTTCGTGCCACCTTTTCTGCGGATATAACCGCTCTCAATCAGTTCTTCCTTGATCTGGACAAGGTCTTCTTCATGCTGGGCAATATCCAGTGCGGCAAGAATTGATTCCAGATGCTCAATCTCTTCCTTGACCTGGACGGTCAATTCGGAAAGAGCTTCATACGTCCTTTTCATCTTACCGTATTTATCAAAATATTTCTTGGCGTTTTCCTGTGGCGTGAGGGTATTATTAAGCGGAATTGTAATAGTCTCGTTAGTATAATAGTTCAGCGCTTCCATGGATTTTGCGCCGGGTTCCACGTTGTAGCCGTAAGTGTTTAACAGCTCGCCGTAGACTTTGTATTTATCACGCTTCTCGGTGTCTTTCATCTGTCGCATCTGCAAGTCATATTTCTTGACGTTACGCTCCAAAGCAGTCTGCACGATTTTGCGTAAGTCAACGGATTTCTGTCTTATGCGCGTTACGATACTGCGTTCTGCATAATACTGTTCCAGAACGGCGCTGACAGAGTCGAAGGATTTAGTGGTCTTGTCAGAGTAGAGTGTCAGCGGCAGCGCTGCAAACTCAATCGGTTCTCTGCCGTCATAGATGATGCACGGGGAAAATGCGCCGGACACAATTTGAGACATCATATTTGTAAGTGTGTCGTGCAGTGCATGTAATGCACTCTCTTCCAGTACGTTAGCAGGCATGTCCGCATCAACACTGGAACGATAACAGATTTCCTGTGCCATAATGGGGGAAAGCCCGGTATAGGAAGAGTAGATTGCCTTGTATACGGGCATGGGTTTTGCGTGCATATGTTCTTTAAAGTTTACATAACTCATGGGAGCGCCGTCATCTTTTGATTTAAGAAAAGTAGAAGAATCAGCGGTTTCCGTAGACATATCCGTATACTGCGCACAGAACCGCAGCGGGTTCCATTTATCCTGTGTCTGCGGAATAAAATAATCTCTGCCGGGTAACACTTCACGGACAGAGCTGACCATACCCGATATATGCTTGATACTGTCGATGATCTTATCCTGATCGTCACAGAAAATAATATTGCTGTGTTTTCCCATGATTTCAACGATCAGCTTCTTACGGCAGATATCACCCAATTCATTTAAGTGTTCCAGTTCCAAATGTATAATCCGCTCCAGTCCCGGCTGTCTGATTCCGATGATCCGTGCATTCTGCAGATGCTTGCGAAGGAGCATGCAGAATCCCGGCGCAGTCATAGGGCTTGGCTTATTCGATTCCGTCAGGTACACAAGCGGCAAAGAAGCATCCGCCGACAGTAAGAGTCTGTACTGTGAACCGTTGTTTTTGATTGTCAGCAAAAGTTCATCGCCCTCTGGCTGTGCAATCTTATAAATACGCCCGCCGAGGAGTGCACTGTTAAGTTCCGATGTAATATTTGCAATTGTGATTCCGTCAAATGCCATGATTAACTCCTAATTTTGCTCTAATCTTGTTCTTCTATTTTTTATGGGTTTTCAGCGTAGTAGCTCAGAGGGAGAATAATATCTTAAGGAACCCCTCGGAGAGCATCGGCACTTAGTGAGGTTTTGAGTTGCGAAGCAACTCACGAACTTAGTGTCCGTTATGCTCGAGGCGGAGCGCAAGCGTGGTGACGAAGATATTATTCTCCCTCTGAGCGGACTACCTAGACAACACACAAAATACATCACATATTTTACACCACCCCCACATACTTTTCAACTTCCTTGACTACTTCCCACAATTATTCTATAATTAAATCTGTACGCACAGATTACTTTTTATGTGTATCAATTTAGCAGGGGTAGAAAGAAGCGAGAGACTTAATTGTAACGGAAAGGCAAGTATACGACTATGATAAAGAGCATGACCGGTTTCGGCAGATGTGAGATCGCTAAGGGCGAGCGGAAGATTACTGTGGAGATGAAATCCGTCAACCACAGATATTTGGATGTCAGCATTAAGATGCCAAAGAAACTCAACTTTTTTGAAGCGGCGATACGGAGCGAATTAAAGAATTATATCCAGAGAGGTAAGGTAGATATTTTTATCTCCTACGAGGATCTTACGGAGTCCAATGTATGCGTCAAGTATAACAAAGAATTGGCAGCAGAGTACATGAAATATCTTGCACAGATGGCGGAAGACTTTTCTCTGGATAATGATATCCGTGTTTCAGCGCTGTCCAGATATCCGGAAATACTGACGATGGAAGAGCAGACGATAGACGAGGAAGAGCTCTGGCAGCTTTTGGCTGAGGCAATCAAGGGCGCGGCGGAAGGATTTGTGGAAACCAGAATCAAAGAAGGTGAGAACTTAAAGAGCGATCTGATCGAGAAATTAGACGGTATGCTCACTCATGTGGATTATATTACGGAGCGTTCACCGCAGATTATTGCGGAGTACAAGCAGAAGCTGGAAGAAAAAGTGAAGGAACTAATCGACGACGTGAAAGTGGACGAGAGCCGTCTTTTAATGGAAGTCACGATTTTCGCAGATAAAGTATGCGTAGATGAGGAACTGGTCCGCTTAAGAAGTCATATCGAGACAACAAGAGAAAATCTTATTCAGGGCGGAAGTATTGGACGGAAACTTGATTTTATAGCACAGGAAATGAACCGCGAGGCGAACACGATTCTGTCCAAGGCGAATGATTTAGAAATTTCCAATCGTGCCATTGAGCTCAAGACGGAGATTGAGAAAGTACGAGAGCAGATTCAGAATATCGAATAGAAGCCGCCAAGGCTGACGACAGAGGAAAGGCGGTCAATATGGGAAAACTGATCCATATAGGATTTGGAAATGTAGTAAACACCGGGAAGATCATTGCTATTGTCAGCCCGGATTCCGCACCGATTAAGCGTATGGTGCAAAAGGCAAAAGAGACGGGAATGGCGATTGACGCCACTCAGGGACGCAAGACCAAAGCAGTGCTTGTGATGGAAAACAGCCAGATCGTGCTGTCAGCATTGCTTCCTGAAACGATATCGGGCAGAGCACAGGCGGAGAGCGGGGAGAGCGATGAAACGTAAAGGGATATTGATCATTGTTTCCGGATTTTCGGGAGCAGGTAAGGGTACTTTGGTAAAAAAACTGATAGAGGAATACGACGGTTATGCGTTGTCAATTTCTGCTACGACCAGACAGCCCAGACCGGGAGAAGTGGATGGCAGAGAATACTTTTTCCTGCAAAAAGAACAGTTTGAGCGCAAGATCGGTGAAAACGGGCTGATCGAATATGCGAGTTATTGCGACAATTATTACGGTACACCGAGAGAGTATGTGGAAACACAGCTTAATGACGGTAAAGACGTGATATTGGAGATCGAGATTCAGGGTGCGCTCAAGGTAAAGAAACAGTATGAAGATTCACTGCTCCTTTTTGTGATGCCGCCAAGCGCTGAGGAACTGAGGCGCAGACTTGTGGGCAGAGGTACGGAGACGACGGAAGTTATTGATAAGAGAATGCACCGCGCCGCAGAAGAAGCGGAGGGCATTGAAGAATATGATTATATTGTAGTAAATGATGATCTCGATGCATGTGTCAGACAGCTTCATGAGATCATAACAGCAGCTCATAACACTCCTAATAGAAATAAGGAGTTTATAGAAAATATCAGAACAGAATTGGAAGGAGAAAAATAATGTTACATCCATCTTATGCAGATTTAATTAAGGTAGTAAACAGCGGGGTTGAGGAAGGAGAAGATCCTGTTGTAAGCAGTAGATATTCCATCGTAATGGCTACATCTAAAAGAGCGAGACAGATCATCGCAGGCGACGAGGCTTTAGTCGACAGCAAAGGTAAGAAACCGCTCTCAGTGGCTGTAGAGGAATTGAATCAGGGCAAAGTTAAGATCACAAGTGAGGAAACCGAAGACGAAGCAATACTCATAGGGTCTTCTGACGAGGAAGCATAATATACATGAAGAAAAAAATATTGTTTGTATCATTGGGATGCGACAAGAATCTGGTAGATTCCGAGATGATGATTGGAATGCTGGCGCAGAGCGGATACGAATTTACAGATGATGAGCGGGAAGCAGACGCTGTTGTGGTCAATACATGCTGCTTTATTAATGATGCAAAAGAGGAGAGTATCAACACGATTCTTGAAATGGCAGAACTTAAGAAAAGTGGCTCTATTGAAATGTTGATCGTAACCGGGTGTCTGGCACAGCGGTATCGTGAAGAAATCCAGACGGAGATTCCCGAGGTGGATGCTATTGTAGGTACAATGGCAATCGATGAGATTGTTAAGACATTGGATGAAGTGTCTAGCGGTATCAGAATAAATCATTACAGAAATCTGGACGAGAAACCGCTGACCGGTGTGGAACGTGTTGTGACTACCGGAGGGCATTATGCTTATCTGAAAATTGCAGAAGGGTGTGACAAACACTGCACTTACTGTATTATTCCCAAAGTCCGGGGGAATTATCGCAGCGTACCGATAGATGATCTGCTTCAGGAGGCAGAGGAACTGGCAAAGAAGGGCGTGAAAGAACTGATTCTCGTTGCGCAGGAGACAACTCTGTACGGTAGAGATTTATACGGTCATAAGGCGCTTCCGGAACTTTTGCACAGACTTTGTAAGATAAGTGGTATCTATTGGATACGGATATTGTACTGCTATCCGGAAGAAATTGACGACGAGCTGATCCGCACGATACGAGAAGAGAAGAAGATATGTCATTATCTGGATCTGCCGATCCAACATGCCTCTGATAAAATATTACAGAGAATGGGGCGCAGGACTGACAAACGTCAGTTGGAAGGTATCATAGAGAAGCTGCGACGAGAGATACCGGATATCTGCTTAAGAACTACGCTGATCAGCGGTTTCCCGGGAGAGACAAGTGAAGACCATGAGGAACTGCTTGACTTTGTAGACCGCATGGAATTTGACAGGTTAGGCGTTTTCACATATTCGCAGGAAGAAGACACACCAGCGGCAGAGATGCCAGATCAGATACCTGAGGAGATCAAGGAAGACAGAAGAGCCCAGCTCATGGAATTACAGCAGGATATTGCTTTTGAGGCGGCGGAAAATATGACAGGCAGGATCGTGACGGCAATGATTGAAGGAAAGGTTGCCGACGAAAATGTATATGTGGCGCGGACTTATAAAGATGCGCCGAACGTAGACGGCTTTCTGTTTGTGAATACGAGCAGGGATTTGATGACCGGTGATTTTGTGAAGGTAAAGATTACCGCGTCATATGAATATGATTTGATTGGAGAGTTGGAAGATGAACTTACCTAATAAATTAACAATGTTTCGTGTGCTATTGATTCCTTTCTTTGTGGTGTTTATGTTGGTTGACATAACATCTGTTGACAAGTGGATTGCACTTGCGATATTTATTATTGCAAGTCTGACGGATCTTTTGGATGGTAAGATCGCAAGAAAATATAATCTGGTGACAAATTTCGGAAAGTTTATGGATCCGCTGGCGGATAAACTTCTGGTATGTTCCGCGTTGATCTGTCTGGTGGCGCTGAATAAGATTCCGGCATGGATGGTGATCGTTATTATAGCGAGAGAATTTATTATCAGCGGTTTCAGGCTGGTGGCTTCGGACAACGGTGTGGTGATTGCGGCAAGCTATTGGGGCAAGTTCAAGACCACCTTTCAGATGGTAATGATCTGCCTGATGATTGCAGATATCGCTGCAATAAGTCTGCTTACTGAGATCGTAATGTGGGCGGCGCTTATATTGACGGTGGTATCTTTGGTGGATTATCTGGTGAAAAACAAGGATGTTATGAAAGATACCAAGTAACAGAGTGATGGCTGATTCAGAATGGGTGAAAAAATGATTGTAGAGCTTATTTCAGTAGGAACGGAAATTTTGTTAGGAAATATTGTCAATACCAATGCCGCATATCTGGCAGAACAGTGTGCCGGATTGGGGCTTTCCTGCTATTATCAGGATGTGGTCGGCGACAATGAGGAACGACTCTGTGAGACGATAAAAACAGCGCTTGGGAGATCCGATATACTGCTTTTATCCGGAGGACTCGGACCGACGCAGGATGATCTGACGAAGGAGGCGGCAGCGAAGGTACTTGGTAAGAAATTGTATCTTCATGAGGAGAGCAAAGTTTCCATTCAAGAATTTTTTGAAAAAAGAGGATTGGAGATCACGGATAATAACTGGAAGCAGGCGATGATGCCCGAGGGGTGTATCGTGATAGACAATCCGAACGGAACGGCTCCAGGGGTGATCATGGAGGAGAACGGTAAACATGTGATATTGATGCCGGGACCGCCGAATGAGATGATTCCGATGTTTGAGACATCTATCATGCCGTATTTGAGTAAGCTTCAATCCTGTGTAATCTTTTCACAGACTGTTAAAGTATGTGGTGTGGGTGAGAGTAAAGCTGAGACGATGGTTCAGGATCTGATCGATGAACAGTCCAATCCTACGATAGCGACTTACGCTAAGACAGGCGAGGTACATCTGCGTGTGACAGCCAGAGCTGAGGATGAGAAAGCGGCAAGAAAACTGGTCAAACCGGTTATCAAGGAATTAAAAGGACGGTTTGGCAATCATGTATATACGACAGACGATGAAGTGACTCTGGAGAAGGCGGTCGTGGATCTTTTGCTTGCTAATAAATTGACAATCAGTACAGTGGAATCCTGTACCGGCGGATTAGTAGCGGCAAGGCTGATCAATGTACCGGGAGTTTCAGAAGTATTTAAGTCCGGTTATATTACCTATTCTAATAAGGCAAAGAGAAGATTGCTCGGAATTAAGAAAAACACCTTATTAAAACACGGAGCGGTCAGTGAAGAAATCGCACGCGAGATGGCTAAAGGAGCCGCGGTGCTGTCCAAAGCAGATGTGACTGTCAGTATTACAGGCATAGCCGGACCGGACGGAGGCTCCGAGGAAAAACCGGTAGGGCTTGTGTATATCGGCTGCAGTGTCTGTGGACGTATTACAGTCAAGGAGTGCCACTTTAGCGGTAATCGTGCTAAAATCAGAGAAAATACAGTGTCTTCTGCATTGTCATTAATGCGCGACTGCATTTTACAGTATTATAGCGAAGTGACGTTTGGTGGTAAGGACAAGTAGTTGATGTAGGTTGAGGAAGGAAAAGGGAGAACGAATGAGTCAATCAGATCAATTTGATAATTTTAATAATGAAGGCAATGAAACAAATACGGTTTCTGATACATATACTGCAGAGAGCAGCGCCGATATCTATAATACTCCGGACATTTCCGGCAGTCCATTGAATGAAACTCCGGCTGAGGAAACTGCTGAAGCGGAAACTGTTTCCGAGGAAGCACTGACGGCTGAACCTCACGGAATGCCTGTAGATAATGACATATATTATAGTGATCCGTATGCGAACAATCCATATAGTGAGGAGCAGAGTAGCGCGCCATATGCCGGGCAGCAGGAGCAGAGTAATAATCCGTATATCGGGCAGCCGGCACAGAACAATGATCCGTATAATAACAATTCGTATGGAAACGGTCAGTATGCCGGACAGAATACACAGAACAATAATATATATTATAATAATCTGAGCGGTAACAATCCGTATACTGGGCAGAGTGGACAGAATAATACATATTACAGTGATCCGAACGGCAACAATCCATATGTCGGACAGAGTGGACAGAATAATGCATATTACAGTGATCCGAATGTCAACAATCCATATGCCGGACAGAGTGGACAGAATAATACATATTATGGTGATCCGAACGGCAACAATCCATATGTCGGACAGAATGCACAGAATAATAGTCTGTATAACGGGCAGCCGACACAGAATGATAATCCGTACAATATCAATCCGTATGGGAGCAGCCCATACAACGAACAGCGAGCGCAGAATAGTAATCCAAATAACGGACAGCCAATGCAGGACAGTAGTCTGTATGGCGGACAAAGTACACAGAGCAATAACCAGTACGGTAACTATAATCAGCCCAACAATAATCAATATGGTAATCCGCCTTACGGAAATAATCAGTATAGTCCCTATGCCGTGCCGACGAAAAAGAGCAATACCGGTCTGATTATTGGTATTGTAGTAGCAGTTATTGTATTGTTCCTTATTGCTTTTGGTGCGCTGACATATAAAGTGGTATCAATATATTCGGGAGAAAAAGATAATAGGCGCAGTGCCCGGGAAGAGTATGACTTCGATGATGATTGGAATAAAGACCGGGATCGTAAAGAAGATAATCGTAAAGATGATGATGACTACGACTATGACTATGACGACTACGATTATGACTATGATGATTACGATTACGGTTATGATGATTATGACTATGATTATGATAGCGATGAGTATTATACTCTTCATGACGACATTCAGACCGGTTTGTCTTATTCGATAGATTTTGACTATTATGAGTATGATACAGATTACGAGAATGTAGATATCATGATCTTTTATCCGGTCATTTCAAGTGCAGGTGATACCATACCGAATCTGGATAAACTGAATAGCACAATCCAGAGTGAAATTGACTTTTTAGTAGAATATTTTGAAGATGAGTATGAGGAATATTTTGATGATGATGGTGACAGTTATTTTCATGCATCATCAACAGGGTATGTAACTTATATGGATGAGGAGAAAATGAGTATCGTATTCTCCGAAAATGTATATAGTGATTATTATTATGATGCTTTTCTGTACAGTATTAATATTGACATGGAAAATGGTGTTATTTTGGACAATGAAAGTATGCTCAACGTTGACGACGATTTTTCAGTGGAATTCAGACAGAAGAGTGATATACAGAATGGTGAGATTAGCCATCTGACTATGATGTCGGATCAGGAAATCACGGATCATTTTGATTCATCCGATATCATTGTCTTCTATACACCTCAGGGAATGGAAATAGGTTTCAATTACGATGAAGGGTGGGTAACGGTTACATACAAGGACTATGAGCAGTATTTGAAAGTATTTTAACTAAGCGGCAAAAGAATCCAGAAGAGTATATAAAGTTACAGATAATTAAAAGCACTAAGATTGAGGTGACCCCTTAAAGTTA
>JAAGKN010000823.1_pt1 | contig 75551 bp, 55 predicted proteins | sample 6206371 | NCBI WGS metagenome assembly JAAGKN01 (sample SAMN11533720, study PRJNA540317) | gut metagenome | isolation source: fecal pellets from male and female animal of same cohort | host: Peromyscus leucopus | place: USA:CA | collected 2017 | reverse complement strand
CCTGCATGAGGTCGGTCTGCTCCGTCTTCGTGGGCAGACCCGTGGAGGGACCGCCGCGCTGCACGTCGATCACCACGAGCGGAAGCTCAGCCATCACGGCCAGACCGATGCCTTCGCCCTTCAGAGCCAGGCCGGGGCCGGAGGTGGAAGTCACCGCAAGGCTGCCGGCATAAGAGGCGCCGATGGCCGAGCAGACGCCGGCGATCTCATCCTCCATCTGGCAGGCCTTCACACCGAGATCCTTGCGTTTCGCAAGCTCGTGAAGGATATCAGTGGCGGGAGTGATAGGATATGAGCCGAGGAACAAGGGGCGTCCGCTCTTCTCGGAAGCCATGATAAGACCCCATGCTGTGGCGGTGTTGCCGTTGACATCTGTATAAGTTCCGGGGCGAGCGGCCGCAGTCTCAATGCGGTAAGTGGGCATTGAAGAATGAGTGTTGTGGCCATAATCCCAGCCAGCCTGTATCACCTTTGCATTAGCTTCATATACAGCCGGTTTCTTGGCGAATTTATTGTGCAGCTTCTTGAGCACACCCTCAAGCGGGCGGTCGAAGAGCCAGCAGACAAGGCCGAGGGCAAGCATATTCTTGCATTTCAGCATAGCTTTCTGATCCATGCCGGAGTCAGCAAGAGTGTGCTTTACCAATTCGGTCATAGGCACGAGGAGAATATTTCTTGGATTTATACCGAGTTCGGTTACAGGATCGTCGGTAGCATATTGAGCTTTCTTGAGGTCAGCTTCGCGGAAAGTGTCGACATCACAGATTATGACACCCCCTTTTTTCAGGTATTGCAGATTTGTCTTAAGGGCTGCCGGATTCATGGCTACAAGCACATCCGCTTCATCGCCGGGGGTATGCACCCCTTTTCCGATGCTTACCTGATAGCCCGACACTCCGCTGAGTGAACCTTGCGGAGCACGGATTTCTGCCGGATAGTCAGGGAAAGTTGAAATCTGGTTACCTTCGCCTGCCGACACGTTCGAGAAGATGTTGCCTGCGAGCTGCATGCCGTCGCCGGAGTCGCCGGAGAATCTAATTACAACCCGGTCTAAGGTTTTTACATTGGCATTGTCTAACATGACACGGTTAGTGTTTTTATTTGTGTCGGGGATAACAGGGGAACGGATTCCTCCGGGTTGTTCTCCCGGACACTGATATATAATATATAAGTAGGTTATAAGTTGATTGAGGAAAGATTATGCGAGGGCAAAGGTAGCAATTAATTCTATAAGCTGAAGAAAAATTATTGGCAAAATAACAACGATTAAGAGAGTTGAAAAGAATAATATCCCAAAATAAATTGGGAAAAAGGAAATTTATGGAAATATGTATATGGTATGATTGGATAAAATTCATTAAATTTGCTTTGAAAATGAAATAATTCCCCTCCCTCACGAGCAGTGATTGATCGTGTTGTAAATTCGCATGATATTTTTTTAACTGAATAAATTCTTTACATGAAACTCGGACTTAAATTTTTACTGGGCCTTGCCATGGCTTCAGGCTTCACGCATGTCATGGCTGAGGGTTGGCCGGCAAATTACGAGGGTGTTATGCTTCAGGGATTCTATTGGGATTCTTATGCAGCCTCGAAATGGACTGTTCTTGAGGGCAGATCTGATGAATTAAGCAAATATTTCAAACTGATCTGGGTGCCAAACAGCGGCAATTGCGGCGCGGGCAACCAGATGGGTTATATGCCCCAATATTGGTTTAGCAACCATAACGGATCATTCGGCACGGAGAGTGAGCTGAGATCTATGATCAAAAGCTATAGGGAGAAGGGCACAGGAATCATAGAAGATGTTGTGATCAACCATCGTAACGGTGTTAAAGGCTGGTATGATTTCCCCGTGGAGACATGGAACGGCCGCACATGGAGCATCGGCCTTGATGGAATCTGCAGCAACGACAATCTTGCTACAGCTCCGGGGCAGCCGAAGCCGACCGGCGCCATGGATACCGGTGATCTTTTTGACGGCTGCCGCGACCTTGATCACACCAACGCCAATGTGCAGGATAATTGCAAGAACTATTGCAAGTTTCTGCTTGAGGATTTAGGGTATGCCGGATTCAGATATGATATGGTGAAAGGCTATGCCGGAGAGTATACAGGGATGTATAATAAGTATTCCGGGCCTGAATTCAGTGTGGGTGAATACTGGGATGCAAATTATGATGCTGTGGCACGCTGGATTGATGCCACCGGTAAAGAATCGGCAGCATTTGATTTCCCCTTTAAATATGCTGTAAACGAGGCGTTTTCTTCCAACGACATGACGAAGCTTGTGTGGCTTGCCAATGGAAGCAATCCTCAGCCGGCCGGACTTATCCATTTCGGATATTCTCAATATTCCGTGACATTTGTGGATAATCATGACACATATCGCGACGGAAGCAAGTTTAACGGAAATGTTCCTGCCGCGAATGCCTTTATGCTCTGTTCCCCCGGCACACCCTGTGTGTTCCTGCCGCATTATGAGCAATATAAGAATGAGATCAGAACTCTGATTGATATCCGAAACAAAGCCGGAATACATAACAACAGTGCGGTAAAGGTGCTTAAATCAACGTCCGACTGCTATATGGCGGAGGTGACAGGCTCAAAAGGAAAAGTTGTTGTCAAGATCGGTAAAGCGATGGCGTCTCCCGATGGATATACAGATTCTCAGATTGCAGCTGCAGGAAATGATTACTGTGTATGGTCGACATCCGGAGGAAACAATCAGGGAGGCGGCGACGATACAGTAGATATGCCCGAAAAACTCTATATCTTAGGAAATCTGGCATCCGGATCATGGCAGACAAACAATGGCGTAGAGATGACAAAGAGCGGAGATACATTTGTGGCGAAAAAAGTGGATCTGAAGGCAGAAAAGAATGAGACAAAGGCATTCTTTACTTTTGTGACACAAATTTCGAATCTTTCCGACGATTGGACCACGGTAAATGGCTCAGACCGTTACGGAGCAGCTGTGGCTGATGAGACAATAAGTGTTTCCAAACCAGGAAAGATGATGAAATATCCTGTCAATATATCTGCATCAAGCGCAGCGTCATGGGGTGTAGCTCCGGGAGTATATGACATTACTGCAGATTTCAAGACAATGACTGTATCTGTTGCAACATCCGGCTCGGGTAGTGATACTCCGGCTGATAAGCCTATCGTGGTTTATTATGACAATACAGTTACAAGATGGACCACACCGCATATCTATTACTGGAATGTCTCTTCACCAACATATCCGGGAGTGGCTATGACGAAAGTGGCCGGAGAGGAAAATGTATGGATGTATGAATGTCCGGCAGGCACTGAGGGAATCCTGTTCAATGCAGGCGATGGAGATGCATCCAAGAGCGGCGACTTTATCCCGGTGGATCAGCATATCTACTCCAAGCAGAATGGAGATATGGGAGTCTTTGTATCTACAGGAATAGAGATTATCGCAGAGGATAATGAAAAACCGGTATATTTCAATCTTCAGGGCTTGAAGGTAAGCAATCCTGAGAAGGGAAATATCTATATCCGTGTGAAAGGGAACAAAACCCAAAAGGTGCGTTTATGATATTTTAAGTAGCTGTTCAAATTAAATTGCTACTAATGAATCAAAGGGGGGATGCCGCAGCTGTGGCATCCCCCTTTTTTAAACGGAAATGATTAAATTTGCAGCCAAATAATTTTAGATATGGCAGGAATAAAAAGTCTGGCCAAGGAGACCGCAGTGTATGGCTTGAGCAGCATCGTAGGACGCTTTCTCAACTGGTGTCTGGTGCCGTTGTATGTATATCTGTTTCCGACGCAGGAATATGGAGTGGTGAGTTACTTATACAGTTTCACAGCAGTGGCTCTTGTATTGCTGAATTATGGTATGGAGACAGGATTCTTCCGCTATGCCAACAAGGAGGATTCCTCAAAAGTATATGCCACATCGCTGATGTCGGTAGGGTTCACATCACTTCTGTTTATCATTCTGATCACAATTTTTGTGAGGCCGGTGAGTAATGCCATTCTGCTCCAGGGAGATGAGCTATATGTGTGGCTTCTTGGAGTGATTGTGGCAGTGGATGCTTTCTGTAATATTCCGTTTGTGTATCTCCGCTTTCAGAAGAAGGCATTCCGATTCGCAGGGATAAAGCTGCTGAATGTATTCCTGAACATAGGGCTAAACTTATTCTTTCTCCTTGCGTGTCCGAAGATTATGACGCATTTCCCCTCTGCCATATCATGGTTTTACACCCCATTGGGAGGAGAATCGTTTGGAATAGGCTGGATATTTGTTGCCAATATGATATCGACGCTTGTGGTGCTGATAGCGCTTCTGCCACAGTTGTTTGAATGTAAATGGAATTTCGATGGAGGGCTACTGCGCAGGATGCTCAGCTATAGCTGGCCGCTGTTGATTTTGGGAGTGGCCGGAATCCTGAGTCAGAATATGGGGCAGATGATTATCCCCTATATGTTTAAAGGGGAAGAGGAGGCTGCGCGGTCAATGGTAGGTATTTACGGAGCCAATATCAAGATAGCCATCGTGATGGTGATGTTCACCCAGGCTTTCCGCTATGCCTACGAACCCTTTATTTTCTCACAGGCAAGAAATGAGGGAGAGGGGAAGAAACAGGCATATTGCGATGCCATGAAATTCTTTGTAGTGTTCGGGCTGTTCATATTCCTTGGAGTGATCTATTTTCTCCCTTTCCTTAAGCATTTCATATCGTCAAGTTATTGGGTAGGTCTCCAGGTTGTGCCGGTGATGATGGCGGCAGAATTATGTTTCGGTATTTTTTTCAATCTTTCCCTCTGGTATAAGCTTACCGACCGCACACAGTGGGGAATGTATCTGTCGCTGATATGTTTTCTTCTGATGCTCGGACTCAATCTATGGCTTATTCCTGCCATTGGAATTCCGAATGGATATTTAGGCGCTGCTTATGCCGCATTGGGGAGCTATTTTGCCGTTATGCTGATATCCTATTTCATCGGGCGCCACTATTATCCCCTCCCCTATGAAGTGAAGAGAATGGGGTGTTATTTCCTTCTTGCGGGTGTTCTCTATCTATGCGGGATATGGATAGATTCCGTATTTGCTGTCTGGATGGGATATGTGCTGAAAATTGGCTTGCTTATACTGTATCTCGGAGTGATATGCTGGAACGAACCGGTGCCTGTGCTGCATAGTATGCTCAGAAGAAAAGGAGCATGATCAGATCTTTTGGCCGAAATATTTCATAAGGGTAAGGTGAGAGATTATTTTCTCTCTCTTGGTGTCGAGAAACTGTTCGGCCCAAATCCTGGAATTACGGGCTATTTCGGCCGCTTTATCCGGATTCCCGAGATAATACCGCATCTTCTCATCAAGGTCGGAGAAATCATCGGCGATCATGATATAGTGTACTCCATCTAAGAGGCGGGAGTGCATCAGCCATCCCTCCACAGTAGGCTTCGGCATAACGGGGACGCAATTGCTTGCCATAACCCATTGCAAAGCGGAGGCCACATCATTCCCTTCAAGGCATAGAATGAACCGATAGTTGAAGTTATCTATCAGTGGCACACGCGGCTTCAGCCATCGTTCTCCGCCGGGTGGTGATGGTGTGGGTGATGTATCGCCCAAATCAGTGAAAGAGGCATCGAAATAACGCTCAAAAAACTTCACACGTCCCGGTTTGCCATGTATTTCACCCCGGAAGAAAAGAATAGGTTTCTTCTCTTCAAACGGAATCGGATCTGTAGGGCGCAGGAAATGGCGTCTGCGGTCAAGATTCAGAAGAGTAGCGTTAGGAGTGTTATTGTCAATTCTACGGGCTTTCATCACTGTAGGAAGCTCAGGATTCACCCAAACGTCGCCCGGAAAGAATCTCAGGAGGGTATTGGGTGAAAAAGCGCGTAGGAAACGCTGGAGGTCGAAATAATAATGGCTTCCCGACTCTTTGAGTGAGATTTTATCAGCTCTTGTCAAACCATCGGGGTTGTCGCCTACAGGACGCTGACAATAGAAACCGACACGTTGCCTTATTAGATCAGCATCCGGTCGGGATTGCCATCCACGCAGCAATATACGTTGCTGCAGCACTCTGATACAACGAGGAATCAGAGTGCGGCAGATTGATGATAAATAGTAGAGCTGATTGTTGATCTGCCCTTTCGATCCTTTTTTTCTCTTCATCTCCTTACATGAACCTGGTTTTTACAGATGAGTTCGATACCTTCTGGTAAAACTCTGACCGAAATTCATGCAAAAGTAACAAAAAAGAGAATAACAGACTATTTCTGAGGGTTACTGCTCGGCGAGAGCTTCAAAGTAGCAGTCGGCTATCACGAGCCATTCCTCAAGAGATCCTCCGGTGGCGAATCCCGGTTTATTTTCAGGATTTCCGATATTCTCAAGAGCGGAATCGGGAGTAAGGGTCACAACAGTAGGCTGTGCTTCGATACCCGGCTTGTAGAATTGGTCGACATTGATATCCCCTTTCTCCTCTTCAATCAGGTAAAGGACACCGTTGTAGCAATAAAGCCCGGTTATTCTTTTTGTGAGGGATTTCTCACCCTCGCCAATTGTAATCTCAGGAATATAATGGAATCCCGCTGAAGAGAGATCCCAGATAATTGCACCTATTCCACGTGCATTCATGTCTTTGACAATCGCTTCCTTTGCATTTTCAAGGAGCTGCGGTTCGTTCTGTTTCATAGTATTTAAATTAAATAAATTCGCAGATAATCATGTATCCGCTACTTACTTATTAATTACGTCTATGGCGTGAATATTGTTTCCGTGCAGATTAAATTTTGAAATCTTGGGATCTAATTGTGGCCCGGAATCTGAGATAGCCAGAAGGAGCGCAGTCTGTTCCATTCAACCACCTTTCCCATGCCCTCTATCGGAGCGATAAACTTGCAGTTGAGACGAGTGGCGGCATAAAGCTTACCGGAGTCAGACTGAAGGATTACAATCAGCAGATTGGCACCGAGAGGCACTATATCATAATCCTTCCACACTTCATCAAGCGTCTCATAATCATCCGGCATAGCCTTACATCCAGGAAGATCCATCAATGAGAAAGCCGGCATCAATGTTTCAGCATGTCCGAAATAAAGATTGAATGGAACGGGAGATGATTCGCGGGAATCGTTTTCGGAATCTGACCGATATTTCAGATAGTCGTCGGCATCTGCTATAATAGTCATAAGCAACGATGAGGCGGCTGCGGCAGCCGAGTTGCTCAGCGGATTGATGGAATTCCGGAGATAGTGTTCGAGATTGGAAGCCTTCCAGCAAGCGCGGTATTCATTTTCCGACATAAAGCGTGTGGTGGGAGCAGGAAGCCCTGCCGCTCTCAATCCCTGAAGCACAGCATATTCCATCATTGTGATTTTCCGCAAAGAATCGGAAGAAACATTTCCTGAGCTTCCTATAAGGCGCAAAGCAGGCTCAACGGGCACATTCCTGGCTACATAATCCTCATAGACAGCTTTCCAGTCGCCATTTTTACGGAATTGGCGATAGGTGGAATCGGTAGTGAAGAATCTTACCAGATCGTTGAATCGTTTACCCGATGCGGCATCCATTTCCAGAGAGGGATTCATACGGCCGAGAGAATGGCAGAACTGATACATTGTCATTACAACGCGAGGCACATAGCTGCCGCGGGCATATAGATCTCCTTTGTGAAGGAGTTCGGGAATAAGAGAATTGGTCTGTGCTGCGAGCCGATGCTGTTCCATTATGCCAACAGGAGATAAAGCCCCCCATTTCCCTCCTGTCGCTTCCGAAGTATGGCTGAGAATGGAAAAGAATGCCTCCCCGTCAGTGGTAAGTGAACGAGTTTTTACCTTTTCAAGCAGGATATTCTGCAACTTGGTAACTTTCTCTGCAGAGGAGAGGAATCTCGCGCCATGGCGAGCGAGATAGCCGGCATATACAGGTTTCAAGGAATCGCCCCAGCATGCTGTGGAGTCGGCGAATGAGAAATTTATAGGCATCATGCTCCCGTCGAGGTATTCCGGGAGAGATGTATATTTCGGGGCCGGGAAAATATTCAATGCCATAAAAGCGATTATGGCTGTCAAGATACCCCTGAGATGGAGAAAGTTTTTCATAAAAAGATCTGTTTTAATAAAAGAATCAGATACCCTTCTCAATTTCGTTGAAAATTGAGAGAGCTTCCTTAACATCAGGAACATCTGCGATAACAAATAAGTTTTTGCCCGCAGCTTTCTTGATTTCGCAACGAGCCGGATATTTCTGAAGAAAAGCCAACACTTTTCCAAAGGCATTGGAATTGTAGTAAGCCTGATTCTGCTCATCCACGAAATAAAGACGCATGGCTCCCCCCTTCAGCACAAGGCGTTCTATGCCGAGGCGTTTTGCCTTAATTCTCAGCGGCACAATGCGGATCAGTTCCTCCGAAACCTCCGGAATGATGCCGAATCGGTCGCGCAGTTGCTCGCGGAAGTCGTTGATCTGTTCCTCGCGTTCCATATTGTCGAGAAGGCGGTAGAGTGTGATACGTTCATTCTCCTGCGGCACATATTCTGAAGGGAGTCGGAGTTCGAGATCGCTTTCAATTGTGCAATCGGCCACATATTCCTCCTGTTCTCCGGCGTTGACATCCGTGAATGTATCGCCAAACTCTTCTGTTTTAAGCTCCAACACAGATTCCCGGAGGATTCTCTGATATGTCTCATATCCGAGGTCGGCGATGAAGCCGCTCTGTTCAGATCCGAGAAGATTTCCGGCCCCTCGTATGTCAAGATCCTGCATTGCAATATGAATTCCGGATCCGAGGTCGCTGAAGCTTTCTATAGCATTGAGACGTCGGTGGGCTTCAGGAGTCAATGGTGCGGATGGAGGCACAAGGAGATAGCAGAAGGCCTTTCGGTTGCTTCTTCCCACACGGCCTCTCAGCTGATGCAGCTCGCTGAGTCCGAAATTCTGGGCATTGTGGATAAGGATTGTGTTTACATTAGGCATATCTATGCCGTTTTCCACAATTTTTGTAGAGAGGAGAATGTCGAAATCACGGTTTTTGAAATCAAGGATAGCCTTCTCCACAGCCTCAGGAGTCATCTGTCCGTGAGCCGTTACAATCCGGGCATCCGGAATAAGACGCTCCAGACATGCTCTCAGCTCTGTCAGAGCCTCTATTCTGTTGGAAATGAAGAATACCTGTCCGTTGCGGCTAAGCTCGAAATTTACAGCCTCTTTTATTGTCTCATCATCGAATGTTGAAACGGTGGTAACCACAGGATAGCGGTTGGCCGGAGGAGTGTTGAGCGAACTCAGGTCGCGAGCCCCCATCAGGGAGAATTGCAGGGTGCGGGGAATCGGAGTGGCACTCATGGTGAGAGTGTCCACGTTCACCTTCATCTGTTTGAGTTTCTCTTTCACGGCAACCCCGAATTTCTGTTCCTCGTCAATGATAAGGAGTCCGAGATCCTTGAAAACCACACTTTTTCCAATTATTTTGTGAGTGCCGATAAGGATATCGATTTTTCCCTCCTTCAGATCGGAAAGAATCTGTTTTATCTCTTTAGGCTTCTTGGCCCTCGACAGGAACTCCACTCTTACCGGGAGATCACTGAGACGCTCTGAAAATGTATGGAAATGTTGCAGGGCGAGCACAGTGGTAGGCACAAGCACAGCAGTCTGTTTCCCATCCACAGCGGCTTTGAACGCCGCTCTGATCGCGAGTTCCGTTTTTCCGAAACCTACATCGCCGCATATAAGGCGGTCCATCGGCTTCGGCGACTCCATATCCGCCTTCAGCGGCAGTTGCCTTGAGCTGGTCGGGAGTATCCTCATAGATGAACGAAGCCTCCAGCTCATGCTGAAGATATGAATCCTGTGAGAAGGCAAATCCTTTCTCCTCACGTCGGGCTGCGTAAAGCTTTATGAGATCGCGGGCTATATCCTTTACTTTTGCCTTGGTGCGTTCTTTAAGACGCGACCATGCTCCCGACCCGAGTTTGTTGATTTTAGGTGGGACACCCTCTTTACCACGATATTTCGACAACTTGTGCAAGCCATGGATGCTCACAAGAATGAGGTCATCGTTCTGGTAGAGAAGTTTTATCATCTCCTGTGGATGTCCATTCACATCTGTGCGTATCAATCCTCCGAATTTACCAATTCCATGGTCGATATGCACAATATAGTCGCCTATTTCAATCTGATTCAGTTCCTTGAGCGAGAGGGCGAGCTTTCCACTTCTTGCACGGTCGCTTTTGAGGGAATATTTATGGAAGCGATCGAAAATCTGATGATCGGTAAGGAAACAGATTTTATTCTCATGATCGATGAAACCCTCATGAATTGTGGGTTCTACAGGTGTGAATGGGATAGAGTCTCCCCGGTCCTCAAAAATCGCTTTCAGACGCTGATTCTGATAAGAAGTGTCGGAGAGGATATACAGGGCATATCCCTCATTCGTAAGATTTGTGAAAGCCTCCGAGATGAGGTCGAAATTCTTATGATAGAGAGTCTGCGGAGAGGTTTTGAATGAAATTGCTGCATCCGCATTGAAATGGGGAGTGGCGAAACTGAAATCGACAATGCGATGGTTAAGGAAGCTGTCGGTGAATTTGACCGGATCCACCACATTGTCAAGAGCATTTTCATCCACCTCTCCGGCATGTATCGCAGACTTTGAAATTGAATCAGAAGCGATTGATTCCACGATATTGCATACCAGTTCTGGCTGCTGGCAGAAAAGGATTGTATCGGGGCTCAGGAAATCAAGAATGGATATTCCATTGCTGTCGGAATTTGACTGTGCAGCGGAAATGAGAGTGGCCTCCTCAAGCTTTTTCTCGCTAAGCTGTGTCTCCACATTGAAATTGCGGATGGAATCAACCTCATCGCCAAAGAAATCAATTCTCAGAGGGAGTTCGGCGGCATAGGAATATACATCGAGGATTGAACCACGATGTGCGAACTGTCCCGGTTCGTAGACATAGTCGGTTTCATTGAATCCGAGTTCACGAAGCCGGATGAGGAGGTTCGACAGATTGACAGTCTCCCCGTTATGGATGCGGATGGTGTTGTCGTCGAGCGATTTCGCATCGGCCACTTTCTCCGCCATAGCGTCGGGAGAAGTCACTATCCATCGCAGGCCCTTCCTCTTGGAAGCCACAGCATCAAGCGATTCCATCCGGAGGATGCGCGCCGGTTCGTCAGGCTGTCCATATCGGATATGACGTTTGTATCCACTGGGGAAAATAACAGCGGATCCGGGAGCAATTGTGTTCAGATCATTGTAGAGATATCCTGCGGAATCCGCATCTGATGCTATTATCAAAGCAGGATTGTCAAGGAAGTCGATAGAAGCGAAAAGCATTGCCGGAGCAGATCCGGCAAGTCCGGAGAGAGCTGTCTGTCTGATCTTTTTATCCTTGAGAATTTTCTTCAGTGCGGCCTTCCGTTGGGGAGTGGCGAAAAGAGATGCGGTTTCCTGGATAGTCATGACTGTGGTCTATTCTTCGGAAGCTTCTTTATTATCTTCAGGTCGGATACGTGTAAGAAGTTCCTTGTAACGTGCGGGATCATTCAGAATTTCAAGAGCTTTGCTGACACCAACGTCTGATTTCAGATTGTAGACAATCTTCCCTTTTGTGTCGTAAAATCTTGAGATTATCTCATCCCCTAAATATTCGGAAATATCTTTGCGGTGAGTGTCGAGGTCGTGGTCGAGATTGTGTGTCAGGAGTTTTGAAAGCTGTTCGATAGCCGCCTTTGTGCTGTCGTTCATATATCCTTCACGCTCAGTGGTTTTTCTAAGCTGCACCATCATCTCTTCACATACCTTGTCGTATTTGAACTTTTCCGGATTTATACTTTTCTTGAAATTGTCAAAGATCTCATCCGTAATTTCAAATTCTTCAGGCGCCGGAACGGCATCATGTTCGGCTGCATATTTTGTGGCGAAATCAAAAGCCCAATGGTCGGCAATGATATTGTAGAGAATTCTCGACATCTCACCCCATGACACAGTGACATCCGGTGTGAGTCCGCCTCCATCTCTCACTTCGCGTCCATGCAAAGTCTTGTAGACTCTTGTAAGGCTGTCGGGCGTGCGGGCCACAGATCCGTCAGGATTGCGGCGGGAATAGTCGATAGCCTGAAGCAGACGTCCGGAGGGAGTGTAATATTTTCCTACCGTCACTTTCAGCAGAGTCTCGTTAGGGAGAGGAAGAGTGTTCTGCACAAGTCCCTTTCCGAATGTGCGTGTGCCTACAAGCAAACCACGGTCAAGATCCTGAAAAGCACCGGCTGTTATTTCCGCAGCAGAGGCAGAATTGCCATCCACGAGCACAACAACCGGAATATCGGGGAAAATCGGAGAGTGTGTTGTCTTATATATCTTCTCAGAGCTACCGTTTTTTCTGCTCGTGCGCACCACTTCTGTTCCCTTTGGCACAAAATATCCCACTGTTTCCACAGCCGTTTCAAGCAGACCTCCGCCATTGCTACGTAAATCAAGAATGATATTCTTGACATTGGGATTCTGCTTGAATTCATCAAGGGCTTTCTTTACTTCAGCCGGTGTTTTGTCGATGAATGATGTTATGGATATATATCCTGTGTTGCCACCGACAACGCCATAATAGGGCACACTTGGCTGCTGGAGCTTACGGCGTTCGAGAGTGAATGTGAGTATGCTGTCGGCAGCGAAAGGACGCAACACCTCTACCTCCACTTTTGTGCCGGGCTGTCCACGGAGAAGCTTCGTTACTTCGCTACTCCCCTTTCCTACAGTAGAGACGGTGTCGACGCGGATAATCTTGTCGCCCGATTTAAGGCCTACCTCTTTTGCCGGAGATCCATCCATAGGGCCGGAGATATAGGTTGACCCATCTCTCTGCATAATGTACGACCCGATTCCGCCATATTCACCGGTTGTCATTGTGAAGAGATTCTCTTTCTCCTTCTCGTTGTAAAATTCTGTGTATGGGTCAATTGTAGACAACATCGCGCCGATGGCAGCCTCAAAAGCCTCGTCGGTGCGTATTGAGTCGACATAGTTGAGTTCCAGTTGTTTTACAAGATAATTGAATGTGTTGAGATTGCGTGCCAATGCAGCATCGTGACTTTTAGTCGCAGCTACGGCAGATATCGCCACAGCTCCTCCCAAGAGTGAGAAAAAGATATTTTTTCGAAAAGATTTCGGCATATTCTATGAGAATTTTATAAAACGGGTTCTTGACCGCATCTGAGCGTTAAATCTCGGCTGATTCTTTATTTTCCGGCTTGCGGGGATAATCTACTGTAAAGTGGAGTCCGCGGCTCTCTTTCCGGGCAAGAGCCTGTCGCATGATAAGATATCCGACATTGATGATGTTGCGCAATTCGCACAGCTGGCGGGTAGGTTTGCTCTCCTTGAAAAGTCTTTCAGTTTCCTGATAAAGGATATCAAGCCTATTCCAAGCCCTACGCAGGCGTATGTCGCTTCTTACAATACCAACATAATACCCCATTATCTGGTTTACCTCTTTTTCTGATTGAGTGATGAGCACAAGTTCCTCAGGGTGAACAGTTCCCTCATCGTTCCATTGCGGCACATCATCGCAGAAATCATATCTTTCCACCTCTTTGGATGCATATCTGGCGGCGGCGTCGGCATATACAACAGCCTCAATCAATGAATTGCTGGCGAGACGGTTTCCTCCGTGAAGACCGGTGCAGCTGCATTCTCCCAGGGCGTAAAGACGCTTTATCGACGATTCTCCGTTGAGATCCACTTCTATACCTCCGCAGAGATAATGGGCAGCCGGAGCCACAGGAATCATATCTTTTGTGATATCAATACCCAAGGAAAGGCATTTCTCATAGATATTCGGGAAATGACGTTTAGTCTCTTCCGGGTCTTTATGCGTCACATCAAGAAAAACATGATCCGTTCCATGCAGTTTCATTTCTGAATCAATCGCACGGGCTACGATATCTCGGGGTGCGAGCGAGAGGCGGGGATCATATTTGTGCATGAATTCCTCTCCGTCAAGATTCCTCAACACCGCTCCATAACCACGCATCGCCTCTGTGATGAGGAATGACGGACGGTCGCCGGGATGATAAAGCGCAGTAGGATGAAACTGGATGAATTCCATATCCTTTACAGTTCCTTTTGCGCGATACACCATTGCTATGCCATCGCCTGTGGCTATAAGAGGATTTGTTGTAGTTGTATACACGGCTCCGATTCCACCTGTGGCCATTACAGTGATCTTGGCAAGGAATGTATCCACAGTTTCAGTAGCCTCATTCAGGATATAAGCTCCATAGCAGACATTGTCAGTGCTGCGGCGGGTCATTATTTTCCCTAAATGATGCGGTGTGATTATCTCAACAGCGAAATGATTTTCAAAGATGTCGATGTAAGGATTGTTTCTGACGGTTTCAATCAGGCTTTGCTGAATCTCCGCGCCAGTGTTATCGGCATGATGAAGAATTCTGAATTCAGAGTGACCCCCTTCACGGTGAAGGTCAAACTCGCCCCCCTCCTTTTTGTCGAAATTCACTCCCCAGCGGATGAGTTCCTGAATCTGTTCCGGAGCGTTTCTCACCACTTTTTCCACCGCTTTCGGATCGGAAAGCCAATCTCCTGCCACCATTGTGTCGTGGATGTGTTTGTCGAAATTGTCAAGTTCAAGATTAGTGACGGATGCCACGCCACCCTGGGCGAGGTTAGTATTAGCCTCTTCAAGCGTGCTTTTGCACACGAGCGCCACTCTATGCTGTTCTGAAGCTACTTTCAGCGCAAAACTCATACCGGCTATACCTGAGCCGATAACAAGATAATCATACTTGTAAACCATCTTCTGATTGCTTAAGGAACCTCTAAATTACAAAAAAATAGTAAAACATCTCCTCATACCTCTCCGGATTTATATCCGCACTCATAAAAATGTGGATCTCAAGCTGTATATTGGATTCGTTTCTTAAGGATAATTACAGAATAAGGAGACATACCTTGAGAGTATATCTCCTTGATTCATTATCAATATTTTTGTAAGGGGCCGCTCCAGTATAAGGAACTGTTCAAATCATACATTTGAGAAAGGGGCGTCGCTGTTGAGTTCATTCACAGCGGCTCTTTCCTGAATCTCTTTTGTAAGGTTGGCCTCTATTTTTTTTAATGCTTCGTTGTCAAGAAGAGGATAATTTTCGTATTGTTCGGAATGTTCGGGATTTATCTCCACCACTTTCGCATTCTCATAATATGCCAAAGGTTTCCCGGGGAATTCCTTCTGAAGATATTCCTTTATCTCTTTCTCGATTTTTTCTACAGGATTTACGTGTGCCAGAGCATAATCTTCCTCATCGGAGAAACATTCCAACCGATATTTCTCGGAGTCGGCGAAACTCACGATATACAGATGTTTTTTCTTTTCCATAGTTTTTTCTTTTTTCTGACTTCCCCGCCATTATATGTCGATATCATGCAGCATATCCGGCTATGTCTGATAATCTCCGGCTGAATACGTTGTTTTTTTACTTTGATGCGGGGAAATCAGGCAATCAGGAAGTCGATGCCTAATGTTAGAACAAAACAATCAGGAATAAGTTCATTTCGAGACATTTCGTTTAATGCCTGCGAGTTTTCCTCTCTTTAACGGGGAACGGCGGAAAGTGGCCGAAAATTCCTCTTGTGAGAGAGTGGCTATGATTTCGGGTGTGAGAGAGATTATTTCATCGCGTGGGGTAAACAGAGTGTTTTCGTTTACTCTTTCCGGGATATCCTCCGATTGATTATATGGACATACTTTAAGGCATACGTCGCATCCGAATATTATCCCTTCCGGAAAGGCTTTCTTTACGATCTCTCTCTGATTTGCCGACCACTCCCCTTTATGTTCAATTGTCAGATAGCTTATGCATCTGTTGCAGTTGATAAGTCCGTTGTTTTCAAGAGCTCCTGTGGGACATTCTGTAATACATCTGCCGCAATGGTGACACTCTCTGTCGGATGGTGTGTCAGGAGGAATATTCAGGTCGGTTGCCAGCAATGCGATGAATACCATGCTGCCCACACCATCGATTATTATCATCCCATTGTCGCCCATGCGCCCTATTCCGGCTTTCATGGCCCAGTAGCGTTCCGGAATCGGTGCGGAATCTATGCATATGCGGAATTCCCCACCGAATATTTCCTTCATATTATCCACACACCCTTTGAGAGTGTCACGGAGCAGGTCGTGATAGTCGTCATAGAGGGCATAGGATGCGATGTATGGTTGTTTCCGGGCAGCATCGGGATTATGATAGGAGAACGCACAGCATATGATCGTAGAAGCTCCGGGCATGACACTCTCCGGCGACTTCCGTAATTCTTCATGGCGGGATAGATAGTCCATTCCCGCATGATATCCCTTTTGCAGCCATTCATGGTAGGATGCGGCAGCCGTTGATTCAATCTTCTCAGATCGGGCAAACCCTACAGCCACTGCTCCGCAGCTTTTCAACATTTCCCTGATCTGATTTTTCATCACAGAGCCGGAAATATGATGAGATAAATTTTTCGGGATATTTTTCATGCAATGGTTCAGGAGGGTGTTTTGATATGATAATCCTCTTATTATAAGTGTGTTTGCAGTTGATAAACGTGGGATTAAAGCCTCTGAGAATTGAATAATCGTGCCATTCGCTTACTTCCGTCCGAAATCCGCCGGAATTTCACCCCATATCTCTGTTTGCCATTTAAGAATTTTAGTGTCTATCTGGTGGGTGCGCAGCCATTCAAGCGCACGGGCCATCATTTCAAAAGTTTTCCGGTTTTCCGGCACAGGTTTGAGCTGTGTCTTGATATTTTTATTTCTCACCCATGCCATTCCGGTTTTGGAATCGGAGTAGATGGTGTGCCTCTCCCCTCTCTGGTGCATAAGAGCTAAGGCATGGACTATGGCAAGAAATTCACCGATATTGTTAGTGGCCTTTTCAAAGGGTCCAACTCTGAAAATCACTTTTCCACTGAGGAGATCCACACCCTGATATTCCATTGTGCCCGGATTTCCAAGACAGGAAGCGTCTACGGCCCATCCGCGGAGGTCTATTTCAGGAAACTGCATATAGTCCGGTTTGCCGTCAGCGGGGATTGAGCGAGCCGATACCCCCGACAACAGATTGGCAAGATCATCACGGTCGGTAGAAGCTGCTTTTCTGAATGCAACGGATGCTTCCTGGGCGGATGTATAGGATTTGAACTGAGCTCCCGGAAAATCATCCACCTGTTCAAGGGCATCTTCCCAGTTGTCGTAAACACCCGGTTTTCTCCCCTTCCATACCACATAAAATTTTTTCTTGTAGCCGCTCATAAATATCTGATAGAGTTCGGTTTATAAATCTGATTATCTTTCTATTCCGGCAGCCTGAAGGATTAATTCCGGGATACGGGTGTTCTCGATGCAACCTTTGAACATCTCAGAGCCCTCTCCTATTGCATACACCGGAACAAAATTCGCAGTGTGAGAGCTGGAGGTCCACCCAATGCCCAGATGACGGTTGAAGATATCGTAGACAATCACAGAGAATCTGGAGAAATCATTATACAATGTTTTCTCATCCTTAGCCTGGTGAGTGATGAAAGTCTGTTTGAAACCCTCTTTCAGAGCCTCTTCCTCCTCATTGGTGATATCCACTACATTCCAGAATCCGAGATTGGCCGACAGGAATTCTTTCATCTCCTCCCATGTAACATTATGTTTATTGCGTAGATTCTCTTTCCAGAAGTCGGAAAATCTATCTTTTGAAATTTTCTGGTAATCAACAAGAGAGAGCTTTGGATTTTTACGGTTGTCGGTTCTTCCGAGAGCCATTCCCCCTGTGTCATGATCAGCTGTTACTACAATCAGCGTTTCATCTTTGTGTGAGAGATAGAAATTATAAGCGACATCTATAGCCTCTTGAAAGTTGATAATCTCTTTAATCACAGCTCCTCCGTCGTTGGCATGAGCTGCCCAGTCGATATTTCCACCCTCTACCATCATGAAGAAACCTTCATGTGCGTTGATTCGCTGCATTTGTGCCAGCGATGCGGAGGTGAGTTCTTTGATAGATATGGTGTTAGGGATTGAATCGATGGTGTAGCCCACCTGTTGTCCTATAGGATTCGAGGCGATCATAACCACTTTCTCCGGATTGTCGCTGATTGATCTAAAGCCTTCATAATCATAGACAACTCTATAATTGGCATCTTCCATATCCTTAATCCAGGAGGTCTTGACGCCATCTTTCCCTGTCATACCCTTGAAAACCGGAGCTCCGAAAAAGGCAACCCCACTTCCGGAAGCCTGGCTTGAAATCAGCTCTTTCATGCCGCGTTCAGGGGCATGAGCATAGAAAGCGGCCGGAGTGGCATCATCTCCAGCTACCGATGTGGACACACCGACAGAATATCCCGCTTTTATGAAATCAGAAGCAATGCTATACACCGGAATAGAGTCAGGAGTCATTCCTACCATGGAATTCCTTGTTTTATGCCCTGTGGAGAGCGCAGTTCCGGCTGCTGCCGAATCTGTGATTGGAGAGCTTGCGGAATATGTCATCACTTGGCCAGCAACCGGGAATGTGGTCATAAGCAGGTTATCTTTGTGTGCTATGTCGCGGAGATAAGTCTGAGTGGTGTTGACATGTCCCATGCCCATTCCATCGCCGATGAAATAGAACACATATTTCGCTTTGGCAGAAGCCTCGTTGCCGAAGGCAGCTATCATTGATATTAAAACAGTGAATAAAAATATCTTTTTCATCGAGTTGAAGTACATTTTCAGGGAGAGTTATGTCTCTAAATTCAGGAATCAAGAAAGAGAATTACTGCTTATTGGCTTTAAAATCAGGCTCCTTGCGGAAGTTGTAGTTGGCGCGCAGAATGTCGAAACCTTCCGGATCATCTCTCAATGGCATAGTGTCGTCATATGGATTATATGAATTTACAATCACCTCCTCAGAGATATTTCCGCCAGGCTGATATGGCGCGGCGAGATCTGATGTATCTGTCTTGAAACCAAAGAAATCATCAATAGCCTCGATCGCCATTCTTGTGGCACGTTGTTTCCCCTCAAATGAATATCCGGCAATGTGGAAAGTGGCTATCTCTGCGAGATCCAGCAATTCAGTGTTGATCTTCGGCTCATTCTCCCATGTATCGATCACAGCAGAGATATTACCCCCTCTGAGAGCTTCAATAAGCGGAATCTGATTAAGCACGGAGCCTCTTGCCGCATTGATAAGAAGTGCTCCGGGTTTCATAAGCTCAATCTCCTTTTTATCAATGAGATGGTATGTGGGATGGTTGCCGGCTTTTGTAAGAGGAGTGTGGAGCGTAACAACATCCGATTCTTTGAGAAGATCGTGGAGAGGAATAAATTCACCGGTTTCACCTCTCTCCTTTCTGGGCGGATCGCATACAAGGATTCGGACACCCATAGCCCGGCCCCATTCCTCAACAATCCTGCCCACATTTCCGCATCCAACGATTCCAACTGTAAGGTTCTTGAAATCAGGGCGTAATCTTATTATCGACGACCATACATATTGAGCCACACCGGGAGCGTTGCATCCGGGAGCATTTATAGTGCGAATCCCTTTCGAGGAGCAATAAGGAATATCAAACTGATCCATACCTATTGTTGCGGTAGCTATAATCTTTACTGAGGAATCCTCAAGCAGTTCGCGATTGCAGCGGGTGCGGGTGCGGATCATCATAGCATCGGCATCCTTCACAAGTTCAGGTGTAAAGCCGAATTGGTCGGCATATTTTACAGATGCATTCTTTTCGAGTCGCCCTTTGAGAAAGGGGATATTATCATCTGCTATTATCAATGGTCTGATTTTCATTCTGTCGGGTTGTTAAAAGAGAGTGATGCCTTTATTGGTTTATTCCGGTAAGCGCGGTCGAGAGGAAAAATGCCATATAAAGGAGAGTTGCTGCCCCCCACAGAATCCATGGGCGGCGTATCCGGTAGAGAGAGAATATATTGGTGAGAAGAAGAGCGAATGTCATATATACAGTTGATTCATAAGCCATGATGTTATTGGCGTTTATGACAATGTATATCGCGGAGAATAAGCCAACTACATTGAATACATTGGTCAGTGCTCTTCTTCGGGAATTGCCTGCAAACTGCTTTACACCGACATTCATGGCCATTAACAGGGCCAGAATGATTGTGATTCCGATATTTACAAGAATCAGAAATATATCAGTGTCTGAAGCGTAATCAGCAAAAAGATTGGTAAATGTGGGAATGCTGAAATTGAAAGGGGAGATCAGACCAAGTCCGACCCCCACCCAATAAGGAGCTGCCAAACCTAATATGAATGCAATAGACTCTTTGAATTTCAACGATTTACATATAATTCCTCCCACAATATAAGCGGGAATCATAAGCAGAGCGGCATATTGGAGCATTGAAGCCAACGAAAGGAGAGTGGCAATGGCGAAATATTCCTGAGTGGAATTATCTTTCTTATATGTTTTGCTCAGAAACCATATGCACCCTAAATTCACCGCCGCCATCAATGTGGAGGAGTTTAACCTATATAGTAGCCAGGGATTTGAACAAGCCGTTATCAGGAAAAATCCCGGGAACAGGAGAGAGGTATCCTTTACAATATTGAAAAAACGATTGTAGAAAATCAAAGCCACTGCAATTCCGGATATGACTGAAATGTTAAGTATCCAGGAAATGAGAGGCTCAACCTGCCATAGATTCAAAGAGGGCAGACATATCCCTAATGATCCCTCCAGTTTGGGGGTGTTGGAAAAATAAAAAGTAAACAGACTGCAGCATAATGCAATCAGAAAGGCGAGGGCTATGGAATATTTAGAAATCTGATTTTGTCTCATTTACCGATATCACGACGGAAATATTTACCTTCAAATTCGATTTTATCAGCCTCGGCAATCGCTTTTTCAGCCGCTTTTTCCACAGAATCAGCCAATTGGCATACAACAGCGACACGACCTCCGGCTGTGTATGGAACGCCATTGATGTCGTGATGCACAGCTCCCGCAAAGATCATGGCCTCGGAAGATTCTATGCCGCTTATCCGATCGCCTGTGCGAGCCACTCCCGGATATCCTTCGGCTGTAAGCACAATAGCGGCACATGCTTCCGGATTCACTTCAATTGAAATCTCCCCGATATTGCCATTGCCGATTCCAAGCAGGATATCCATCATATCTGTTTCTATACGGGGAATTATTGCCTCTGTCTCAGGGTCGCCGAGACGCACATTGTATTCTATCAGCATAGGTTCGGATTCAACATCCATCAATCCGAGGAATAAGAATCCGCGATAGTGCATCCCTTCAAGCGAGAGACCCTTTAAAGTTGGCGTCAGAATGCGTTTCACCACTTTGTCGATGAAATCCTCATCCAAGCCGGGAACAGGGGAAATAGAGCCCATTCCGGCGGTGTTAGGGCCATTATTTCCATCCTTATAGCGTTTATAGTCGCGAGCTGGGGGGAGAATCATAAAATTCTCACCATTCACCGCCACCATCATGCTGCATTCTGGGGCATCTACATATTCTTCGATAATAACCGTGTCGGATGCTTTTCCGAATTTGCCGTTGAGCATATCATCCAAGGCATCCTTTGCATCAGCGAGGAGCTGGCATATTATCACACCCTTTCCGGCAGCCAATCCATCAGCTTTGAGCACATAGGGGGGGCGTAAGGAATCAAGAAACCCTAACCCTTCCTCGATTGTTTCCTGAGTCACAGTCATGAATCTGGGAGTTGGGATGGCATGACGGAACATGAACTCTTTAGCAAATTCCTTGCTACCCTCAAGGCGAGCACATTCGCTGTCGGGTGCGATCACAGTCACATCCGAACCCTCGGAAAGAAAATCAGCGATACCGTCGCAGATAAGTTCCTCCTGTCCGACAACAACAATGTCGATATCATTGTCGGAAATGAAATCTTTGATAGTCTGACGGTTGTACGTGTCGATATCGGAGGCGTGAATTGCCTGTTCGATATGAGAGGATGAAGAGTAAAGATTGCCGAGGCGTGGACTTTTGAGAAGTTTCCATGCCAAAGCTGCTTCACGGCCACCTTTTCCAAGGAGCAGAACGTTGTATTTGTCTTTCATCATCAATCGTGGTTAGGGGATATCTCTCTGAAAATTATTTGTTTCCGAGGTCAATCTTCATTAATATCTTGTAGATTTTAACTTTTTCGTCAGTCGCAGAGCAGGTTCCGCGACCGATGAAAAAGTTAAAAATCGCTCAAAAAATCATCTCGTTTACGGAAACGGAAAGAGTTTTACTCCTGTTCGGGAGAATTTTTCTTCCATTTCTTTCTTGAGACAATGTTCCGTTCATGGAACGACACTGCGTTATCCTCCGGCAGTTCAGGACCTCTGTTGGAGATTGCCACAGCATCTCTCTTATAGAATTTGCGCTCCTTGTCGAAGGGCTTGTTATCTCTGTCGTAAGGTTTATGATCTCTATCGAAGGATTTACGTTCCTTGTCGAAAGGCTTGCGGTCTCTGTCGAAGGGTTTACGCTCCTTGTCGTAAGGCTTGCGATCTCTATCAAAGGATTTACGTTCCTTGTCGAAAGGCTTGCGATCCTGGTCAAATGATTTACGCTCCTTATCGAAAGGCTTACGCTCTTGATTGAAAGGCTTACGTTCTTTATCGAAGTGTTTCCCTTTGGAGAAATCTTTTGACTTATGGGATCCGAATTTTTTTGTCTCCGCTTTCCATTCATCATCAGAGATGCGTTTCATTTTCATCGGACGATGTTTCTCTGTGTTTTTCTCATTGCCAATGTTTCCGCCATCAGCTCTGAAGTCGGCATATTTACCGTCGAAAAGCACATATTCGCGTAGAGAACATTCAAGGCTGCCATTGAGGATAGGAATCTTCACAGATGGTTTGAGACCTATGTCAGCAAAATGCTCATCCTTATAGCCGATTATCCATGCATTCCAGCCACCGAAATTGCGTTTCAGATTGCTTCCTATTCCATGATAGAGGTCAGACATGCTTTCGGGACGAATTCTCTCGCCATAGGGGGGATTCATCACAAGCACACCCTCTTCAGGATTGTCGATCCATTCATCCATCGACTTGCATGTGAGAGAAATCATATCCTCCACCTTTGCCGAGCGTATGTTTTTCCTGGCCGCTGCAACAGCCTCAGGATCAATGTCACCACCAAAAATCTTGAAATTAAAATCCCGTTCAGCAGAGTCGTCGTTATACAGATCCTCGAAGAGTTCGCTGTTGAAGTCGGGCCATTTTTCAAAAGCAAAGCTTTTGCGGTAGATACCCGGGTTGATGTTTGCTGCAATCAAAGCCGCTTCAATCAGGAATGTGCCGGATCCGCACATCGGATCAGCGAAATCGCAATCGCCGCGCCAGCCGGTTTTCATAATAATTCCGGCCGCCAGAACCTCATTTATAGGAGCTTCGGTAGAGGCCACACGATAGCCGCGATGACAAAGGGGCTCTCCTGAAGAATCGAGCGAGATTGTCACTCTATTCTCGAAGATATGCACATTGAACTGGATGTCGGCTTCGGCGAGACGAATAGAGGGGCGGTGTCCATACTTGTCGGTGAAATGGTCGGCAATACCATCCTTCACACGATAAGTCACAAACTTCGAGTGGGTGAATTCCGCGCTGTTGACAGTAGAGTCGATTGAGAAAGTGGAATCAACCGTCATATATTTTTCCCAGTCGATTTCTCTTACAATATCGTATAGCTCGTCAGTGTCGTGAGCTGTGAATTTCTCAATCGGTTTGAGAATACGGAGTGCTGTGCGGCAACAAAGGTTAGCTTTGTACATTACCTCAAGATCACCTTCAAAGCTCACCATGCGTGTGCCGAGCTCTACATTTTCTGCTCCTAAGGAGATTAATTCGTCGCGCAAAACATCTTCAAGGCCTTGAAATGTCTTGGCTACCATTGGGAATTTCTGGTCCATATATTTGGGCGGGAGAGCTTGCTGTTTTTTTATAAACTGAACAAGATTATTTATAGAATCTTACGGTAGGTTTTTTGTTTCAGAATACGATCCTGGTGTTGTCGGGATTGCTGTCGGAGGGGTTGGCAGGCTTCGGGCGCTGTGTTTGCCCCTCTGTTTTAGGTTTGAGGCTATCCTTGAACATCGGGTCACGATTAAATGCCACAGAATGTTCGAGCTTGGCGATTACATCATGGTCGTCGAATTGCGCTGGCTCAAGCACCACATATTTTCTGCGGTCTTTCTCGAGCTCTTTCTCATGAATCTTTTCCTTGCCATAGATGTTTTCCATCTCTTCGGAATTGACGGCAGGAGCTTTTTTCTCTTTTTTCTCCTCCACGTCAGGCTTCATCTTTATGACTTTGCCATGGTTTGAATCATCATTATTCTTACCGGATTCATCATCCTCATCGCGGAGAGTGACATCAAATCCGGAAGCGAGAACGGTGATTTTCACCTTTTCGCCAAGCTCAGGATTATCACCGATACCCCATTTGACATCAATGCTCGACGGCAGTTTTGAGGTAAACTGTGTTATCTCATTGATCTCTTCAGCGAGAATTGCATTCGGGCTGTCGCGATAGCACATGAATTTTATGAGCAGACGCTTCGAGGTGTTTATGTCGTGCGCTTTAAGAAGAGGGGAGTGGAGAGCGTCGAAAATCGCTTTGGAGATACGATTTTCACCTTCACCGTAGCCGGTGGAGATTATAGCTGTGCCACTATCGCGCAGGATTGTTTTCACGTCCTGGAAGTCGACGTTGATATAAAGCGGTTCAGAGATTATCTCGGAGATGCTTCGTGCGGCGTTTGTAAGCGTGTCGTCGGCTTTCTGGAAGGCATTGAAAAAGCTGAGATCCTTGTAAAGGTCAATAAGGTTCTCGTTGTTGATCACCATCAGGGCATCAACATGTTTTTTCATTTCATTGGCACCTTCAAGAGCTTTCAGAATCTTTTTCTCACCCTCAAACATGAAGGGGACAGTAACGATTCCGATAGTAAGCATACCGCAGTCGCGTGCGATCTGTGCCACAACGGGAGCAGCTCCTGTGCCGGTGCCTCCACCCATACCGGCTGTGATGAACACCATCTCGGTCTGGTCGTTGAAAAGGGCCCGGATGTCGTCGGCACTTGCCTCGGCACATTTTCGTCCCACCTCTGGGAGGTTTCCGGCCCCTCTACCTTGTGTGATTTCCGGGCCAAGCAAGAGCTTATGAGGCACCGGAGAATGCATCAGATGCTGATTATCTGTGTTGAGCACCACGAAGTTGATTCCCGGAATCTCCTTGAGGTACATGTTGTTGACAGCATTGCCGCCACCTCCTCCCACACCGATCACCTTTATGATGGCTTCGTTTGATTCTTTGTCGAAGGCGGAAGAGTCTGATATATCGTGAAGGTCAAAGTTATTGTTTTCGTTGTCCATGCTTTGCTTTGTTTTTGAGAAGAGTAGCAGGGTGTAATAATATGTTCTGCAGCCGACAGCGGGGATCATGCAGCTGTCAGAGATTGATTTTACATAAGTTCGTCAGAATCATCCTCATCAGGAGTTGCAAAGAAGTTTCCGAGACCCTCACTTATTTTTCCGATGGTGCTTTTAAGCCATGAGGGACGGGCAGGTTTTTTTTCCTTCTTTTTTTCTTCATTTCTCTCTTCCGTCTCTTCAGGAATATCTCCTTCAAATTCAGGGAGCTCGCGAGGTTTGGGATCCTCAAGACATTCGAGATTGCTCTTTGTGGCGCCGGCATAAAGGATGCTTATCGCCTCGATAGCTTCCGGAGTCGCGGCTTTGGCATCCTCTGTGCGCACATAGGCGGGAAGACGTCCTATACGGGTCGGGAGACAGCTTTTCTCCTCCAGAATCTCAAGGAATCCGTTCATCGATGCGCCGCCACCGATACAAACTATTCCACCATGCAGGTCTTTCTCCTTGAGGCCTGCATAATGGATCTGCTGGATGATATTGATGATGATTTCCTCTGAACGTGCGAGAATGATCTGGGCCACATCCTGCTGTCTGATTCCATTTATGTTCAGATTTCCGTCGGGCACGGCATTGAGCTTTATCTCCTCCGCTTTCTCTTCAAGCACAGAAAGCGAAGTGATGTCGCGAGTGATGTTTCTTCCTCCGAGCGGGAGAGTGGCGAAATATTGGAGATGACCATCCTTGTAGATTGTCACAGTGGTGGTTTCGGCACCAAGATCCACAAGCATGCATCCCTGACGTTTCTCCTCGTCTGTGAGTATCAGATGTCCGGAAGCCATTGCCGTAACCACTACCCCCTTGAGGCTGAGGCCAAGTTTTCCTGTCACCACACGCTCGATGTTGCGTTTAATCACCGGACGGCACACAATAAGGTCGTATACGGCGCTGATATGGTCGCCGACAGCACCCTTGGGCGATTGTGTCGGATTCTTCCCGACGATGAATTTTCTCGGGATGGCGTCGATCACTTCGAGAGATGAATCGATTCCTGTAGATAGTGCCTGTTTCTCAAGCTGTTCAAGAATCTCGTCAGTAATCTCGGTATCCTCAGGGAGATTCAAGGAAACTTCCGTAGAGATGCTTCTCACGGATCTTCCTGAAAGGCCGACGAACAAGCCGGAGATTTTTTTCGGAGATACGGCAGGACGTCGTTCAAGACGGTCGAGCACTCTGGCCGCGCGCAGATATGTTTCTTCCAGATTCTGGATGATGCCATATCTGACACATTCCACACCTTTCTCCTGCTCAACGGCAATCACATCAAGCTGACCGGCCCCGTGAGTGCGGCCGATAGTGCCTATTATTTTGGAGCTGCTTATTTCAAGGGCAGCGATATATCTGTCATCATTCATAATTTCATTCCGTAACCAATCATCCTTATTGCCTGATAGATACTCCCTCTTAAGGTATCATCCCCGAAGGGGGTAAACACCATTCTGAAATGGAGATAAACGTTGAAGGATCTCCTGTTTTCAGTGTATATGGATAAATATCGGGCAATTACAGATGTACGATAGAATCAACAGCATTAGCAGTCTGTTTGTTGTTGACTTTAACATCTGTGGAAGCGTTTTCTCCGGGGCGGTTGCCTGTCGGCAAAGCAGCTTCCTCGATTTCAATCTCTTCGGAATAATCTTCCTCCGGGATATTCTGTTTTGTTTTGTCGGCTCTTGTAGCCACCACCTGTCCCCGGAATTTCACCGAAATGGTGTCATATTCGTTCCAGCCCTTGTAAGGAATCACTCTGTGGTAGAAGAGAGTGAGGGCATCCCTTTTTCGGGGGAGGTCGGTGGTGTCTCCGAAATTGATAATATGTCCCGATATGTATGGCACTAACAGAATGTTGTTTTTATCACGGGCCTCAAACATGGAAACAATGTTTTTCAGCTCAGGATCATTTTCAACAAATTTCACTATCGGGTATACATCTACCGGAGAGAAATCTCTGTTGAAGTTGCCTCTTACAACCGGCACATCCATGAAAAATTCAGCGTTTGCCTCAATCTTTTTCCCGGATCTGTTGACATAATATGATTTGTCGCCGGAGAAGATTCTCATCACAGGCACCATAGGCACCACTCTTATTTCAAGCATCTGTGCGGAATTCATCATACATTCCACATTCTCGAAGTTGGAGAAATCAGAAAGATATTTCTCGATTTTCTGCACATTGAGCCGATATATGGGAGTTCCTTTGATCTTATCGGGGAATTTGTCAAGATTAGCCAATATTCCCTTCCTGATGATGGAATCATTTCCGTTTACCCCGTCAACTTTTATTTCTATGCCATTGCATACACGGCGTTCGGCCTGCCGGTGTGCCCAAATGGAGATCCAAGCGGAGTAGCCGATGAGCAACGACAGAATCAACCATTTGAAAACCGTAAGGTGGATATTTCTTGCCATTTTTTCAAAGCGAAACAGGGTAGAGGTTCAGACATTGATTCCGGCGATATTGATAATATCGGGAATGATTTTATCAATATCAGCCGCACCTAATGTCATAATAACTTCAAAGTTACGATTTTTTATCATCTGTAGCAAATCTTTTCTCTCACAGTAACTTTTTTCGCAAGATTGTACATTATCAAGGATCAGAGCTGTTGTGACTCCTTCGATGGGGAGTTCGCGGGCGGGATATATTTCCGGCATTATCACCTCGTCGGCATTTGAGAGCGCAGCTGCGAATTCAGCTGCGAAATCGCGTGTCCGGGTGTAGAGATGGGGCTGGAATATCACTGTCAGTTTTTTGCCCGGGAAAAGTTTTCTTACAGATTCAATTGAAGCTTTCACTTCGTTGGGGCTATGCGCATAATCATCAATCAGAATCCAACCTTTCTTGTTGTCGTCGCCTTTGAGATGAATCTCAAATCTGCGTTTTGCCCCCATGAAAGTGGATAGACCTCTCTTGATATCCTCATCAGAAGCTCCGGCAGCACTGGCAGCGGCTGCAGCCGCCACAGCATTGTCTATGTTGATTTCCACCGGAGATCCGAGGATTACGTTGCTGATCGTGCGGTCGGGGGTAACAATGTCGAATGAGAGTTTGCCGAAACCATATGTGATGTTGCCGGCATGCCAGTCGGCAGGAGATTTAGCCGAATAGGTGATTGTGCGCACATTCTCTCCCTGGCGGGGATGAAGCTTGAGTCCTGTATGCAGAATCAGGATTCCACCCGGATTTATCAATGATGTGAAATGGGCGAAGCTTTCAAGATAGTTCTCCTCATTGCCATATATGTCGAGGTGGTCGGGATCTGTGCTTGTAATCACAGCTATTTCTGGGCGCAGATGATGAAAGGAACGGTCGTATTCATCAGCCTCAATCACAGAGTAATCAGACTTGGAGTCGAGCATGAAGTTGCTCCCTGTGTTGCGCAGGATTCCTCCGAGGAAAGCGTTGCATCCTACGGCAGATTCCCTCAGGATGTTGGCTATCATTGAGGATGTGGTAGTTTTTCCATGCGACCCGGCCACACATATTCCTTTTGAATGTCTTGTAATCTTACCGAGAAGAGCGGCTCTTTTGATCACTTGATTGCTGTTTTCACGGAAGAAGGAGAGAATATTGTTGGAATCTGGAAGAGCGGGAGTGTAGACCACAAGAGTCTCTTTATCCTTGAATTCTTCCGGAATAGTGTCGATATCATCGGAGAACGACAGAATCGCCCCCTCCTTTATCAGCGCGTCTGTAAGGGGAGTGGATGTCCTGTCGTATCCGGCCACAGCCGATCCCTTCGACAGGGCATATCTTACAAGATTCGCCATACCTATACCTCCGGCCCCTGCAAAATATATTTTTTCAGGAAGTTTTCCCTCTGTATCAAAGTTATCCTTGCTCATTTTCAATCTCCTATGATTATAGCCACTTCATCAACAATCTTCTCATCGCTGTCGCGAAGGGCCATACCTGATATTTTAGATTTCATCTCTTTCTGCTTACGCTGGTCAAGAAGGAGAGAGGTAAGTTCGCCGGGAAGTTTCTCCACACATTCAGAGTCGGCAATGAAAACAGCGGCTCCATGGTCGGAAAGTGCCCGTGCATTCTTTGTCTGATGATCCTCCGCAACATTGGGGGAGGGGACAAGGATAGAGGGCTTGCCGAGAAGTTCCAGCTCCGAGATCGAGCCGGCTCCGGCCCGCGACACAACGATATCGGCGGCAGCATAAGCCATTGCCATATCGGAGATGAACGGCATCACCACAATCCCTTTTACCCCCTTGGCAGCGACAAGGCCACGGTCGCCGAAATTCTTACCGGTCTGCCAGATGATCTGGATCCCTTTTTGAGCCAGCTCCTTTACAGAGCGTTCCATCGCCTCATTGAGGGTTCTTGCTCCTAAACTTCCCCCTACAATCAGAGCTGTAGGCTTCTCCGGATCAAGACCATATGATTCGCGAGCCTCCTTTACGGAGTGTTGGCGGTCGATGATATCTTTGCGCACAGGATTTCCTGTTTTCACGATTTTCTCTTTCGGGAAGAAGCGTTCCATGCCGTCGTAGGCCACACATATCTTCTCAGCTTTGGCCGCAAGCAGCTTATTTGTAACTCCTGCATAAGAGTTCTGCTCCTGAAGGAGTGTGGGGATTCCCATTTTCTGAGCCTCCTTGAGAGTCGGCCCTGAAGCATAGCCACCCACACCGATAGCGATATCGGGTTTGAAATCGCGGATTATACGGCGAGCCTTCATCATGCTTTTGCGCAATTTAAGCAGCACTCCGAAATTACGCCACAGCCGCTTCCTGTCGAACCCTGCCACAGGCAACCCCTCTATGTGATAGCCGGCAGCCGGCACTCTCTCCATCTCCATACGGTTTTCGGCGCCGACGAAAAGGATGTCGGCGTCATAGCGTCGTTTTATCGCGTTAGCTATTGAAAGGGCCGGGAAAATATGTCCGCCGGTGCCCCCTCCGCTTATAAGAATCTTATATTTTTTATTTTGATTGGCCATTTGAAAAAATTCAGTTTGTGGAAACAGGCGTTTTCGGCCTATTTCTCATCATTGTTCTGATATCCGGTTATGTTGAGAGCCTGCAATTCTTCGGGAAGATTGTTCTTTTCCGCTCTCATCTCTTTGGAATCTTTCGATCTCACAGCGAATCGGCTTACAGAGAGCATTATTCCAATCGCGGCCGACATCACAAGCACAGATGTTCCACCCTTTGAAATGAAGGGGAGAGGCTGTCCTGACACCGGTCCTACCCCCGTCACAATCGCCATATGCACCAATGCCTGAAACACAATCAGCACAGCGCATCCCATTATCAGGAATGCCGGGAAAGCGCGTGTGCACTGATACGCGATTCGGCCTGCCCTGCCGAGCAGACAGAGATATAGGCCTATAAGGATTATACCCCCCACAAGTCCTGTTTCCTCAACTACAATGGAATAGATATAATCGGAAAAAGCGAGCGGCAGACGGGCGCTCTCGCGTGAATTTCCGGGTCCCTTTCCCGATATTCCGCCATTTGCTATGGCGAATTTAGCAAGAATCTCCTGTCGATTGATATCATCGATCGGATCCTGGGGCTTTACACCTCTGAGCCAGCGTGAGAAACGGTTTATATGGGTGCTTGTACGTCCGATAGAGCCTGCCTGCTGTTCCTTCATGTTCGGGTTGGCCGACTTCTCCGACAAAGTGGTCTCCACCTGGTCATATTCCGAAGATGAGGAGGAGATTGATTTCATCAGATATACACCCCCGGCAGCCACACCGTAAATAATGATAATTGCCACGATTTTCGACCATTGTATACCTCCGATAAGGAACATGGCCACACTCACACCCATCACAAGGATTGTGTTTGTAAGACCATTTATCCACAGGATAGCAGCGAAAGCGATCACAACAAGAGCTGAAAGCACTATTCCCTTATTGGATACGCCACCCGGACGTTGGTTTTTCCCCAGGATATACGACAGCAGGATGATGATGGAGAGTTTGGCTATCTCCGGTGGCTGGATTGTCATTCCGGCTATCCGTATCGCTCTTGACGCGCCATTGATGGAAACACCCATGAATGAAGCCAACAGCACAAGTCCCAGCGAAAGGATTGCTATCGGCCAGGCCAGGCGGCCGAAGTATCCATAGTGGGTTTTCTGAAGCAGTATTATGATTCCCAAACCCAACGCCAGGAATATGCAATGGCGGATAAGGGGAGCATAGATATTGCCGGCTGTCACTTCAGTGCTTGATGCGCTGAAAAGCTCGATCACACTGTAAACAAGAAAACACAGATATATTCCCCAGATATACTTGTCTGACTTGTAGTTTTTAGAATCCCCCGTTGAGGCTTTCATACTTTTGCCTGCGGAGGATTTCCCGATAGGTTTGCCATCGAGAGTCTTGACCACTTCCAGCTGGGGTCCGGAAGCTTTATTGTCGGATTGGCGCATAAGATTGCAACTGAAGAATTATACTTTGTCGGAGTTTAGCTCCCGTGTTATTCATCAAGCAGATTTACCTGCTGTTTGAACTGCCTTCCACGATCCTCATAACTTGAGAAGAGGTCGAAACTTGCACAGCATGGAGAAAGGAGCACAGTGTCTCCTTCAGCCGCTTCGCCTGCAGCCGAGGCCACAGCCTCCTCAATGGAATGAGTGTCGTGGATCACAGGTACTTTCCCGTCAAAGAAAGCGAGGATTTTTGAATTATCCTTACCCATGCAGATGATGGCTTTCACCTTCTCTTCCACAAGGGGTAGAATCTCGGAATAGTCGTTCCCTTTATCTTTTCCGCCAAGGATAAGGACAGTGGGGGATGTCATGCTTTCAAGAGCATACCATGTGGAATTCACATTGGTGGCTTTTGAATCATTTATATATTTCACACCCTTCTTTGTAGCCACATATTCAAGGCGATGCTCCACACCCTCGAATGATTCAAGCGCGCTGCGGATGCTCTCGTTGCGTATGTTGAGCACAGAAGCGGAGAGTCCGGCTGCCATGGAATTATAAAGATTGTGCAATCCTTTCAAAGAGAGATCGTCGCGGGGTATTTCCCAGACATCAGTAGGAGTCTTAAACCGGATGATACCTTTATCTACAAAAGCTGCGCTGTCGGGCTCCTGGAATTCGTTGAAAGGAAGTCTGGCAGCCTCTATCTGCAGGTTTCTGATCTGGCGTGCGATTATAGGGTCGCCCTCCCAATAAATGAAATAGTCATCGGGAGTCTGATTCTGAAGAATCCTGAATTTGGCAGCTATGTAATTCTCCATCTTGTAGTCGTAACGGTCGAGATGGTCGGGAGTGATGTTGAGTATCACAGCGATATGCGCCTTGAAATCATACATATTGTCGAGCTGGAAACTTGAAAGCTCGATCACATATATATCATGTTCAGCCGTGGCAACCTGGAAAGCGAGACTTTTACCCACATTTCCGGCAAGCCCAACATCAAGACCTGCCTTGCGGAGAATGTCGTATGTGAGCAGGGTAGTGGTGGTTTTGCCATTGCTGCCGGTGATACATATCATTGTGGCATCGGTAAACTTGCCGGCAAATTCGATTTCAGAAACCACCGGCACATGTTGCTCCATCAGTTTCACCACTAAAGGAGCATCAAGAGGAATTCCGGGACTTTTCACGCAAATATCAGCGGAAAGAACTTTCTCTTCCGTATGTCCGTTTTCCTCAAACGGGATATCATATTGTTGAAGAGTATCTTTATAGTGCTGTGCGATTCCTCGGGAATCTGAAAGAAACACATCATATCCTTTCACTTTGCCGAGCACGGCAGCTCCAACACCGCTTTCACCGCCCCCGAGCACAATCAATATTTTCTTATTTTCCATTTTATATGAGTAGGCAGCTGTCCATGTCAGAACGCTGCTGCATTTTTTTACTGAATCAAGCCAAATAACTTAATTGCCTGATCTTAAGACAATTTAATTATCTGATTCTATTTATCATCTGATTTTAAGAGTTACAAAGGTAAGAGCCGCCAATAGAAGACCTACAATCCAGAAACGTGTTACGATTTTAGATTCCGGAATCGGGTTGAAAGGTCTTTTTATGATTGAAGGCATATTCGGATCGCCTGCTTTCTGGAAATGATGATGAAGAGGAGTCATCTTGAACACACGCTTTCCCTCGCCTGTTTTTTTACGTGTATATTTGAAATATGCCACCTGAGTTATCACAGAGAGATCTTCGAGGAAGAAAATCAGGCATAGCAGTGGAATGAGAAGTTCCTTACGGATCAGAATGGCAAATACAGCGAGAATACCTCCCAATGTCAACGATCCGGTGTCGCCCATGAACACTTGAGCCGGAAACGCATTGTACCAAAGGAATCCTACAAGCGCACCGATAAAAGCCGCTGCATAGACCACAAGCTCCTCCGACCCCGGGATATACATTATATTCAGATAAGAGGAATAGATTACATTTCCTCCCAGATATGCCATGAGAAGAAGGGCAATTCCGATAATTGCGGATGTTCCGGCGCATAAACCATCGAGTCCATCCGTCAGATTCGCCCCATTGCTGACAGCCGTGACAACAAAGATCACAACGAAAACAAATACAATCCACCCGAGAGTCTTTGATATTTCCGGGTTATCGATCCAGCTTGTAAGCCACTCATAGTTGAAGTTGTTGTTTTTTACAAACGGGATTGTAGTCTGCGGGGTTTTTATCTGTTCGGGCGACACCACAATTACAGTGGTGTCGGTAGAGGTGTTCTCAATCTCCCTGTTCTCGCTCATCACGATATCTGGAGATAGCCACATGGTAAGCCCGACAATCAATCCGAGTCCTACCTGTCCGGTTACCTTGTATTTCCCTTTCAAACCATCCTTATTGTGGAATTTAAGCTTCCTATAGTCGTCAAGAAATCCGATAACGCCCATCCAGACAGTGGCCACGAGCATAAGGATAAGATATATGTTTGCCAGATTGCACACAAGCAGACAAGGCACAAGAATCGACATTATGATAATCACGCCACCCATTGTGGGGGTGCCTGTTTTCTTCATCTGTCCCTCGAGACCAAGATTTCTCACCACTTCCCCCACCTGCATTTTTTGCAGTCGTTTGATAATGTCGTGACCGAAAATCAGAGCGATCAGAAGAGCGATCGTAAACGCCAGCCCGGCGCGGAATGAGATATAATCCATCAGATGACGGCCCGGAAAATCAATGCCGTCAAGAACCTTTACCAGATAATAAATCATTTTCTAATACAAATAATGCACTCGTTTAAACGGGTTTAATTTCAAATTCAGTTAATTCAACTGCGGGATTCAGGGCTAAATTCCTCCTTTTCGATAGGAAACTCATAAGCCGGCACCCGCACGGATCTTTTGAAATTTATTTTTTTGTCCGATATATCAAAGCAGGAGTTCGGCGAATGTGGATGCCACAACTTCCTTATCGTCGAAGTGATGGCGCACTCCTTTTATTTCCTGGTATGTTTCATGTCCTTTACCTGCAATGAGCACTACAGCCCCTTTGGGAGCGGTTGTGATGGCGGTTCGGATTGCCTCGCGGCGGTCGGAAATGCAAAGTGTACGCTTTAGTTCCGCTGCCACAAGCCCCTCCTTCATATCGGCGATGATTGCTTCGGGCTCCTCATCGCGCGGATTGTCGGATGTAAGCACAAGCAGATCGGAGCGGCAGGCAGCCTCTCTTGCCATCATAGGTCTCTTGCCATGGTCGCGGTTTCCTCCGGCGCCCACCACTGTGATCACATGTCCTTGAGGACCAACGATTTCGCGGATAGTGTCGAGCACATTTACAAGAGCATCGGGAGTGTGGGCATAATCGATTATGGCTGTCACACCCGCCGGAGATGAGAATGTCTGGAATCTGCCGGCCACAGGCACAAGCTTGCTCATATCCAGCAACACACTCTCCGGCTCAAATCCAGTAAGGATTGAAGCGGCATACACAGCAGTAAGGTTGTAGGCATTGAATTGGCCTGTGAATCTTACATTCACTTCCTTTCCATTCAAAGACAGGAGAGTGCCATCGAGGTGGGTTTCAAGCACGTTGCATCTGAAATCTGCATCTGAGCGGAGAGAATATGTGTATACCTTCGCTTTTGTGTTCTGCACCATGAACATCCCCGACTTATCATCGATATTGATGAGGGCGAAAGCATCCTCAGGCAGCATATCGAAAAACATTTTCTTCGCCTTCATATAGTTTGCCACAGTGCCGTGATAATCGAGATGATCACGTGTCAGATTTGAGAAGATGGCACCTTTGAAGCGGAGTCCGGCTATTCTGTGCTGATGAGCGGCATGCGACGACACCTCCATGAAGGCATATTCACACCCTGCCTTCACCATATCGGCAAGCAGAGAATTGAGTGTGATCGGATCAGGGGTTGTGTGAGTGGTAGGAATTGCTGTTTCGTTGATATAATTGCAGACAGTAGATAGCAATCCGGCTTTATACCCTTGCAGTTTAGCCATTTCAAACAGCAGAGTGGCTGTTGTTGTCTTTCCGTTGGTGCCGGTAACTCCTACGAGTTTCAGCTGGGAAGAGGGATGTCCATACCATGCTGAGGCCAGCTGACCTAAGGCAAGAGCGGAATTTTTCACCTTTATGTATGTGACCCCATTCTCCAGAGTGGCGGGGAGCTCTTCGCAAACGATAGCCCCGACATGTGTGCTTGCCACAACGGGGATGTATTTATGTCCATCTGTTGTGACACCGCGCACTGCCACAAACATGGCGTCCTTCACAGCTTTTCTGGAATCGCTGATAAGGTCGACGATATTTTTATCTGTCTCTCCGATTATCTCAATCGGGCTTATTTCTTCAAGCAGATGAGAAAGTTTTGTTGTCATATCTGTTCTATTTTGGAAGCTTCATCCAAGCATATCTCCCGGAGAGAGGGATCTGTTGACAGCAGATTGCAATCTGCCGGGTCTTTGGCTTGAAAAAAGCATGAATTCTGATTTACATTCTAAGCACTAAAGTTATATTGTCTCCTTTCCGGATTGTGCGACCCGGAAGAAGAGATTGCTGCACAACGTGGCCTGAGCCCATTACCTTCACATTCAATCCCCTCTCCTCCAGAAGCTTTACAGCCGACTGGACATCGTAGCCTACGACATTCGGCACAGTGGCGTTTCCGCGTGGCTGTTCTGTGCGTATGCGTTTGAGGCCGGGGATGCGGAGTGTGGAGGCAAGGCGTTCGGAATGTTCCGGATTGGCAGTTGCCGCCACTGGGCGGGAATTGTCGCGGGTGGTAGTATATGTGGATGAATTGCCCAACATTCCACGGGAATAGAGCTTGACAGCCACATTTTTCACCACCTGTCCGGACGTGCGGTTGGCACTCGTTCCCGAGCTTGCGAGCACAAGGGCCATACAGCTGTATTTCGGCTCCTCATAGGGGAAAAAACCGGTAAAGGCATATCTGCGCTTCGATTTGTTGTAAGTGCCCCCCTCGACGGGATATACCGTTCCGGTTTTGCCTACAATCTTTACTCTGTCGTCGCGCACCTTGCGGGCTGTGCCATGATCACCCCATACCACTTCATGGATACATTGCTTCACCTTTTCCGCTGTTTCGGGAGAGCATACAGGGTCGCGGATATAGTCGATAGGAAGGATTGAATCGCGGCCATCCTCATAAATATATTCCTTTACAAGATGCGGACGCACAAACCTTCCCTTGTTGGCTATCGCGTTGTAGAGGGCGAGAGTGTATATCGGAGGCACTTCCGTATTGTATCCGAAAGTCTGACGGGCGAGGTCAAGATGCCGCGCCGTCATTGTGATATTGTAGCCTCTGGAATCTTTAGGGAGCAATTTCTTGACACGAGGGACACATTCCCCGGCGATGCCCGTGTTAAGCGGCTCAAAGAAGCCGATGCTTTCCAGACGGTCGTAATACTTCGAGGGGTCTGAAGCATATCCTCTGAACAACACACGTGCTATACCCGTATTTGACGACATCTCGATCACCTGCTTCATATTTTTCATCGTTGATCCGTGAGGGTCTCTTGTTCCCTGGAAGGGGGATGTGTCAACGATATCGTTCACAGATTTCACGAGTCCATCTTCAAAAGCGATCATAAGGGATATCGGCTTAATCACAGAACCCGGTTCAAATGGAAGCACAGCTCGGTTGAGAGCTTCCCCATATGTGCCGTCGTCAAGCTTCTCGATGTTGGAAATGGCTTTTATCTCACCGGTAGCCACCTCCATAATGATAGCCGTGCCCCATTCCGCCGATACTTCCTCACACACTTCAAGAAGTTCCTCTTCAAGCATATCCTGAATGTCGATATCAATGGTGGTCACGATATCAAGACCTCGTTGGGGAGGGGTTGTAACCCAGCTTCCGATTCCGTTGGTCATAGCCACTTTCTTTGCGAATCCCGGCTTTCCGTAAAGAATCTTGTCAAGGTCTTTCTCAAGTCCGGAGTATCCGTGTATTTCACCGGTGGCCTGATTTTCATTCACACGTCCGATGCTTCTGAAGGCCATCTTGCCATAAGGATACATCCTTATCTTACGTATCTCCGTATAGATAGGCACACGATAGCCTCTCCCCTTGAAGTCCTTTATGAAAGGGAAATTGCGGATGCGTTCATAATCGTGGAGAGTTTTTTTACGCGCTATAAGCAATGCGCGGGTCCTTTTTCCGGGATCCTTGTCAAATTCTTTCTTTAGGCGGGTATGCCAGGAATACTTTGCAAATGTGTCAGGATGCTGGTTGAGATTTTTAATTTTTGGATAATATGCATCGAGGGAATCCGCCAATGAATCGATTTTTGCCCAATTGAGCATCTTCATATTCAGGATTTTGGCATGGCGGAGGTCGATTTTTACATCATACACCTTAAGATTGCAGGCGAGGATATTGCCATTGTCTGCAAGAAGATTCCCTCGTTCAGGAGCAATAGTGTCAATGCGGGAGAGCTCCTTTTTCGCTCTCTCGTTCCATAGAGGTGCCTCTACTACAGTGGTTTTCACCAAGGCTATCACAATTAATGCGGTAAGAAACAGAAAGCCGGCCACCACTATGAAATAGCGTACCAGAATAGCGTTTTTGTTATTACCTTTTTTCTTTTTTACCATAAGTCAGCACTGATTCATCACACAACACTCTGTTTTATCGCTTATTACATGATCACATGCTTTTGCAACCACTTATTCATCCAGAAGCAGGAAAGGAGGCTGCTCCTGAAATTCAAGCGGCAGACCTTTTTCACGCACCAGTCTCTTCATCTCAGTTTCACGGATAAGCGACATATAGTCGGCTTTCTCCTTAAGCTTTTCGCTTTGGGCGATTTCAAGCTGCGCGGTAAGAGCTTTAATCTCGGCGCGATTTGTCTTTGTCTTGTAGCGCAGACCAATCAAAGCCACTGTAGCGATCACAATGATGAGAATAAGCCAAGCGTTTGAACGGAAAAATTCGAGCGATATGGATTGTCCGAATTTTATATCCTCAGCAAGTTGGGAATGATGTTTGTTTTTTTTCTCCTGCTTTCCGTTTTGCGTGGGAGATTTTGAAGGAGTTTTTGTCATATCGGCGAGAAAAAAGAGAGTTGCTAAAGTCGTTCTGCCACACGTAGTTTCGCACTTCTTGACCGGGGATTCTGTTCAATCTCCTCTTCGGAAGGGACAATCGGGGAACGGGTGATTAATTTCCAAGGGGTGCTGACACGGCCGAAAAAGTCTTTATCTTCCACTCCTTCGATATTGCCTGTTTTCATATAGTTTTTCACCATTCTGTCTTCGATTGAATGGTATGTGATGATGGCGAGCCTTCCACCCTTGCGCAACATTTTCGCTGATTGAGTCAAAAGGGATTCAAGCGACTCCATTTCATTGTTCACTTCAATGCGAATCGCCTGGAACACTTGTGCGAGATCTTTCTTCTCCCTTGCAGGATTCAAGGTCTTGCGCACAGCATCGGCGAGGGCGAATGTTGTCTCTATCGGTTGAGCTGAACGAGCCTTTACAATTGCGCGTGCTATTGAAGCGGGACGTTTGAGGTCGGTGAAAGTGCTGAATATAGAGATTAGTTTCCGCTCATCATATTCGTTTACCACTTCACTTGCCGAAAGGGGAGCGTTGCGGTTCATCCTCATGTCGAGCGGGGCATCCGCTCTGAAGGAGAATCCACGTTCCGGATCATCGAAATGATGAAAGGATACTCCTAAATCGGCGAGAATCCCATCCAGAGCCTCCACATCATGATAGCGCATGAAGTTGGATAAATATTTAAAATTGGAGTGGACAAACGTAAAACGAATGTCGTCAGGGATATTCCGGCAGGCATCGAGGTCCCTGTCGAAACCAAAAAGATGTCCATCCTCTCCCAACACAGAGAGAATGGCTTTGGAGTGGCCTCCACCACCGAATGTGAGATCGGCATATATGCCATCCTCACGTATTTTGAGCGCATCAATCGTCTGGTGCAGGAGTGCCGGTATATGATATATCTGATCAGTCATTTACAACAAGAGGAAAAGAGTGTAACCTGTTTTTAATCAGCCATTTCCATGAAAACAGAATTTCAATGAGGATAAACTATGGCAATTAGAATGTAAAATTAATCAAAAAAATGATTTTTTGGATTGTATATTTTATAAAAAATGAAGCTTTTTTGTGGAATTAAAAGGAATTAAAAGGCTGATGATGTGGTATGAAAAACGGGGGTGGACAGGGGTTGATGGACAGAGTGTTGAAAATTTTTTATATATTCGTGTGTTGAACTTGATTAAAAACCATCAACGAAGAGATCAATTATGAGAATCGGCTATGACGGCAAACGTGCGCTTAACAATCTTACCGGACTGGGGAATTATTCGCGCCTTGTAATTGAGGAGATGGGATGCCATTATCCTCTCAATCAGATATATCTTTATGTTCCGAAGATGAGAGAGAATCCTCGTATGGAGAGGATAGAGGCTATGCATAATGTGGAATTTCGTCTCCCCCCGCCGCAGGGTTTCTCCGGTTCGTTGTGGCGCACATGGGGAATACCAAATAATTTGCGTGCCGATAAAATTGATATCTACCATGGATTGAGCAACGAGCTTCCTCTGAATATCCGGAAGAGCGGCGTGAAGAGCGTGGTTACTATTCACGACCTTATTTACAGGCGTTTCCCGGAGTATTACAAATTGATCGACCGTAAGCTGTACGATTTCAAATATGGAGCCTCATGTCGTAATTCGGATCTTGTAATAGCGATAAGTGAATGTACAAAACGGGATATTATTGAATATTATGATGTGCCGGAAGATAAGGTTGAGGTGATATATCAGGGTTGTGATCAATCATTCAGGGAGAAGAGGGGAAAGGAGAATCTTGATGATGTAAGAAAACGTTTGAATCTCCCTGACTGCTATCTGCTCCAGGTAGGGACCATCGAGCATCGTAAGAATCTTATCGCAAGCGTAAGGGCTTTGCGGAATCTCCCTTCATATGTGAAGCTTGTTGTTGTTGGGAAAGATCATCATGGCTATCTTAAAGAGGTAAAGCGTGAGATTTCTGCATGTGGGCTTGATGACAGGGTGGTTTTCCGTCACGGTGTCTCTTTTCAGGATCTTCCGGCGGTGTATCAGATGGCGGAGGTGGTGTTATACCCCTCGCGATATGAAGGGTTTGGTATACCTGTTCTTGAAGCTCTTGAGTCGGAGCGTCCTGTAATTGCTGCTACGGGTTCCTGCCTTGAGGAGGCCGGTGGAGATGGCGCATATTATGTGTCGCCGGATGATCATGGAGGCATGTCGGATATAATATCTGAAATCATGAGGGGAGGGAGTGATGTGGCCGACCATATTAAAAAAGGGAAACACCATGCGTCCCGTTTTAATACGGAAAACATGGTGTTGGCATTGAATAAAACATATGAAAGACTTCTGCTGATGTAGTGGCCTACATCAAATCCTCAGACTCAAGACTTCTGATTAATTGTCTAATTTGTCAGCGAGATTTTTTGCGTGGTCGGCTCCGGATCGCAACAGGTCGGCGGCTTTATCTTTAAGGTTGTCGAAGAAGCCCTCTGTTTTTTCCACCTTCTCCTTATAGTCCGGATCTGACGCCATTTTTTTCTGATTTGCGGCCTGAGCTTTATCCTTTAGAGATGAAGCACCATCTTTAATGGCAGTGCCGGCATTCTTTAAACTCTCTTTTGCTGCATTGAGGGCAGCTTGTGCTTTTTCTGATGCGTTTGTTTCCATAAGTATAAATTAATTTAAAGTGTAGGGTGGATTTCTGTTTTTTTAAATCCACACTCTTATGATTGAAAAATAACTCCGGGGAAGAGAAGAGTGAGAACGGAGTTGTCAACAGCCTCCGGCTTGTTGATGCAATGTTACAACAATTTTTCTGAAAGAAAAGTTTGAAGAAGCAATGAGCATATGGTCATCTGTATGCGAGAATCGGTGTGCGATTATTTCATTGATAATTTATCTTGCGAGAAGACTATTTTTGACGTGTAGATATGCTGTTTGGGATAAATATTCTTTTCTCAAGCGGTTATTGAGACGTAATATGGTACGTAAATAGTTGAATTATAGCGTATTGGCTTAAAGTTGGCAGTTGCATCGGTGGACAAAGAAATAGAATACATATTTAGTATGGAGAGAAATATTGAGGCTCTATTTTTTCATGATTGCTAATTTGGAACAGGTTTGTTATATTTGTAGTTTGTTAAATGGCTAAGTTTCATATTAGTAGCTTATGTTGTGAATGTGATTATTGTTTTAGCCATATACATTTATTGAAAAGTCTATTATGATAGAATTTAGAGTTGAGGATGTAGAGATGCCTTCGCTTGACACTTCCAGGATGAGGCATTGGATTGAGGATGTGGCCGGTCAGCATGAGCGTCGTGTAGGGAACATAACATATAGTTTCTGCTCCGACGAGTATATGCTTGATGCCAACCGGAAATATCTTGGACATGATTATTATACAGATATCATAACCTTCGATTATAGCAGAGGGGATAAAATAAGCGGAGATATCTATATATCGTTAGACACTGTGGCAAGCAATGCGGAAAAGTTTGGCGTATCCTACGATAGCGAATTTCTTCGTGTGATTATTCATGGAGTGTTGCATCTCTGTGGCATAAACGACAAGGGAGAGGGAGAGCGTGAGATTATGGAATCGGCCGAGGATGATGCTCTGGCAAGATATCCTCGTTGAAACCGATGGTTGGAGTCTATTTGAAATATGGATGATAGATGAAATTTGATTATGATGTAATAGTTGTAGGAGGTGGCCACGCAGGATGTGAGGCATCCCTTGCTGCTGCCCGGCTTGGGTGTGACACACTTCTTATAACATCCGATATGAACCGCATAGCACAGATGTCGTGTAATCCGGCTGTCGGTGGCATTGCAAAGGGACAGATTGTAAGAGAGATTGATGCTCTTGGAGGCGAGATGGGTATTGTGGCCGACCTTACTGCGGTTCAGTTTCGCATGTTGAACCGCTCAAAAGGTCCGGCTGTATGGTCGCCGAGAGTGCAGAGTGATCGTACAAAATATATAGACACCTGGCGTAAGACTCTTGAAAATCAACAGAATCTTTATCAGTTTCAGGACACTGTAGAGCGTCTTGTTGTTGAGAAAGATGATGAAGGGAGGAATATTCTGAAGGGTGTCGTGACATCGCTTGGGATAGAATTCCGAAGCAAGGCTGTTGTGCTTACAGCCGGAACTTTCCTCAACGGACTGATGCATTTTGGCTCTGTAAAGATAGAGGGAGGACGTATTTCTGAGAACGTGTCGAGAGGATTGAGCGATCAGTTGGCTTCTCTTGGCATCGAAACCGGAAGAATGAAGACAGGCACCCCTGCCCGCATTGATGGCAGAACTGTCGACTATTCCAAAGTTGAGGTTCAGAAAGGTGATGATATCTATGAATATTCCGAGGATGATGAATCGGGAGAGAGCAGAGGGAAGCTTGTGCGTGATTTTCATAAGTTCTCATATCTTTCCGAAGTGAAAAGAGTTCTTACTCCTCGTGATTGCTACATTGTGCATACGAATCCTGATGTGCACAAAATATTAAACGATAATCTTGAAGATTCGCCTCTATATAATGGGGATATTCAGAGCATCGGGCCTCGTTATTGTCCGAGTATCGAGACCAAGATTGTGACTTTTGCCGATAAGGATTCTCACCAATTGTTTCTTGAACCGGAAGGAGAGACAACGGAGGAATTTTATATAAACGGATTCTCAAGCTCGCTGCCTTGGAATGTGCAGATGGATGCTCTTCAAAGAGTGGATGCATTGCGTGATGTGCAGTTTTATCGTCCCGGCTATGCGATAGAATATGATTATTTTAATCCGGTTCAGCTTAGCCACACACTCGAATCGAAGGTGGTGGATTCTCTATTCCTTGCGGGCCAAGTGAATGGAACCACAGGATATGAGGAGGCGGCTGCCCAGGGGTTGATTGCGGGTATAAACGCCGCAAGAAAAATCAAAGGGGAAGGTGAATTTGTGTTGGGCCGGGATCAGGCATATATTGGTGTGCTTATAGATGATCTGGTTACAAAAGGGGTTGATGAGCCATATAGAATGTTCACATCCCGAGCCGAGTTCAGAATTCTTTTAAGGCAGGATGATGCCGATATGCGTCTTACTCCATTAGGATATGATATTGGATTGGCGGATGAGAACAGGTATCGTCAGATGCAGAGTAAGAGAGAGGAGAGAGATGCTTTGATAGAATGGTCTAAGACACATCTTGTGAAGAGCACAGATGATGTGAACGAGGCTTTTGAGAAATTAGGAACAAGCAGACTCGGCGCTTCGCAGAAAGTGTATGATCTTTTGAAGAGGCCGCAGCTCTCATTTGAAATATTAGCGGATATTCTTCCGTTTATAAGAAGACGCCTTGACAAGATAGAGGCTGCAAGAAGGGAAGAGATAATAGAGGCGGCGGAAATCCTCATCAAGTATGGTGGCTATATCGACAGGGAAAGAGAGCTTGCGGAGAAGGCTTCAAGACTTGAAAATGTGAAGTTGCCACGAGGAATAGACTACAGTGAAATCAAAGCCCTTTCCACAGAGTCGAGGCAGAAGCTTGAGCTTCATCGGCCTGCGACGATCGGACAGGCGTCGCGCATCCCCGGAGTCTCTCCGGCCGACATAAGCGTCCTGCTTGTGATGTTGGGAAGATGATGTAAGGGTTGTTTCATGGGTTAAAGTAGTGGTGAAACAATGTAGTGATAAAAATGTAATTTTAAAAGAGTTAGGTGTGAAATGTTTCACGTGGAACATTTCTTGACCCCCTCTTTAAACATAAAAAGATATGATTGAAGTAGAACTTGAAAAGTTGAAGGAGAAGATCAGGGATGTTTATGATTTCCCTGAGAAAGGAATTGTGTTTCGTGACCTGACCACCATGATAAAAGATGGAGATGCTCTTCATGTTACAGGCGAGGCATTGGCCGAGTTGTATCGTGACAAGGGTGTCACAAAGGTGGTGGGTATTGAGTCGAGAGGATTCATCTGCGGCTCTATTCTCGCATATGAACTTGGTGCCGGATTTGTACCTGCCCGCAAACCCGGAAAGCTTCCTTCAGTGACAATCAAGAAGGCGTATGCAAAAGAATATGGAGTCGATACAATCGAGCTTCACAGCGATGCAATCAACGAAAATGATGTGGTTGTGCTTCATGACGACCTTCTTGCCACCGGCGGAACAATGAGAGCTTGTTACGACCTCGTAATGTCGATGAATCCGAAGAAAGTCTATATCAACTTTATTGTTGAGCTTACTTCTTTGAAAGGTCGTGATAACCTTCCTGAGGATTGTGAGATCACAAGTCTGTTGAAGTATTGATACGGAAAGTGTGCGGATGATTCATATGCAGTGGCGTATTTTATGTTTACACGCCAATGCTTTTGAATCATGACTGCGGTGAAACCGGAGTTTTATAGCGAACTGTCATATCTCCATAACGGGATGTGGCAGTTCGTTTGATAATTATCGAAAGGGCGACGGTGTGCATTTGGCATTGTCGGCATTGTGTGAAAAGGAAAGGATGGATAAAGAACAGATGATGGAAAACAACGGGAGGCATACTGTGGAAAAAGTAGACAGGAATTGTATTGGCGATGAAATCGGGCAAAATATGAATGAAAGAGTGGATTCCTTTGCTAAAGAGAAGCTGCTTGAATGTGGAAGGTATATAGATGAGAGTGGGCTGTTCGCGCTCGAGATAGACCCCGACCGCACAAGGCAGGATATATTTGAGAATCGTCCAGGGGAGCATCTGCGGGAGAAGATACTCTCGTTGCCTGAATCTCCCGGCGTGTATATGTATCTCGATCGCGAAGGGCGTGTGATCTATGTCGGGAAAGCGAAAAGATTGAAGCGACGGGTGTCGAGCTATTTCAATCGTCGCCATGATGTGTTGCGGACGAATCTGCTGGTCCGAAATATCGTGGATATGCGGTTTATCGTCGTGGCTACAGAAGAGGACGCCCTTCATCTTGAGAGCGCGATGATCAAGCAATTTCAGCCTCGATATAATGTTTTGCTGAAAGATGATAAATCGTTTCCCTGGATTGTGGTTACGGACGAGCTTTACCCCAGAGTGTTTATGACGCGTGAAAAGGGGATAAAAGGGAAATATTTCGGCCCATACAGCAATGTGCAGTCGGCAAAAACAGTTCTCGACCTGATAAAAGAGATATATCCCTTGCGGAGCTGTACTCATAATTTAGAGGAGAAAAGCATCGCCAGGGATAAATATCGTCTTTGTCTGGATTATCATATCCATAAATGTGGCGGTGCCTGCAAAGGACTCATAAATCCGGAAACGTATGGAAAGCATGTGCAACGTGTGAAACAGATTCTCAAAGGGGAAACGATTGAGCTGGAACGCACGCTTGAGAAGGAGATGAAAAGGCTTGCCGAGGAATGGAAATTTGAGGAGGCGCAGGAATACAAAGAGAAATATGCGTTGGTGAAAAGTTACAACGCAAAAAGTGTGATAGCGAATACCGGTGCTGTTGAAGCCGACTTGCTCGCATATGTTGAGAATGGCGAGACGGCAGTGGTGAATTATATGCATATCCATAAAGGGGCAGTGGTGAGAAGCATAAATATGGAGTTCCGACGCCGGATGGCAGAATCGAAGGAGGAAATCCTTTCGATGGCTGTTTCGGAAGTGATGCAACGCTTCTCCACCCGTTTCAAGGATGTTACAGTTCCGTTTAAACCGGATGTGGAATTTGAGGGCGTCTCATTTGTGGTAGGCACAAAAGGAAACCGGAAAAAGGTGCTTGATATCGGGATGCGCAACGCCTCGCAATATCTGCGCGACAAGGAGAAGCAGGCAGAGAAACTTGATCCGGAACGTGCCACAGAGAGCTTGATGGAGCAGATGCAATCGGATTTCAGATTGAATGAGAAGCCACGACATATCGAATGTTTCGATAATTCCAACATACAAGGCACGAATCCTGTGGCGAGTTGCGTAGTGTTTCGCAACGGAAAACCGAGCAAACGCGACTATCGGCATTTCAATATCAAGACAGTGGAGGGTCCTGATGATTTCGCATCAATGAAAGAGGTGCTCCACAGAAGATATACACGAATGATTTCGGAAGGGGAGCCGTTGCCGCAGCTTGTTGTGGTTGATGGTGGCAAGGGACAGCTGAGTGCGGCTGCGGAAGCCTTTTCAGAAATGGGAATACGAGGGAAGGTGGCTCTTGTGGGTATCGCCAAGCGACTTGAAGAGATCTATTTTCCCGGCGACAGTCTACCACTTTATATTGACAAGAAAAGCCGGAGTCTGCGGGTGATCCAGGCATTACGTGATGAGGCGCACAGATTCGGAATAACACATCATCGCGACCGCCGTTCAAAATCGGCGCTTGTAAGCGAGCTTGATTCTGTGAAGGGGATAGGTCCGGTGACGCAGCAGCAACTGATAAGGCATTTCAAAAGTCTCAAGCGCGTCAAGGAGGCCTCGCTGGATGAATTGGCAGAAGTGGTGGGTAAATCGAAAGCCAGGATATTGCGCGATTCATTCAAAAATTCCTCCCACTCTTAACCGAAGTTAAATTCAAACACACTCTTAAAAACGAGAGTTCATTTCTTAAAAATTGTGTGCCGACAAAAATAAGTTGTAATTTTGCGGCATAGAAAGGAACGAATAAAGAATAATAAAAAAAACGGTGTGGAACTCACACATCGGATAAAGCAGTGTAACATGAAAATATTAGGGAAGCCGGAATTTCATCCGGCGTTGGTGACAGCCCTTAAGAACTACAATGCCGAGAAATTTCGCCAGGATCTTGTGGCCGGTATTGTAGTGGGAATAGTGGCGTTGCCTTTGGCTATTGCATTTGCGATAGCGAGTGGTGTAAGCCCGGCTGTCGGGTTGATAACAGCCGTGATCGGTGGATTCCTGGTTTCGGCATGTGGTGGCAACAGCGTTCAGATCGGAGGTCCGACAGGAGCGTTTATTGTCATAGTCTACAACATCATTCAGCTTTATGGGATCAACGGATTGTTGCTGGCCACATTTATGGCCGGTTGTATTCTCCTGCTGATGGGATTCTTTAAGCTTGGCACCGTCATAAAATTCATTCCATATCCGATTGTGGTGGGATTTACGGCCGGTATCGCGCTTACTATTTTTTCGACACAGATGCCTGACTTCTTCGGATTGTCGATCGATGAGCCGGTGCCCGGAGATTTTATCGGTAAATGGGGAGTCTATTTCAGGCATTTCGCAAGCATAGATCTCGCTACATTGATAATAGGTCTTGTGTCGCTTGTGATAATAGTGGCCACCCCCAAGATATCGAGAAAACTGCCGGGAGCCCTTACTTCGATTGTTCTTGTCACAATCGTGGTGTATGTAATGCGTGAGTTTTTCGGAATTGATGGCATCCAGACCATCGGCGACCGCTTCGGAAGCATGGACTCCTCACTGCCCAGACCTCAGATGATCGGTTTTGACATGGAGTCAGTGAATCTTCTTCTTCCTTCTGCCTTTACAATAGCGATGCTCGGTGCGATTGAATCATTGCTGAGCGCGACAGTGGCCGACGGACGTACAGGCGACCGCACAGACTGCAACACAGAGCTTATAGGGCAGGGTGTGGCAAATGTGGTGGTGCCTCTTTTCGGAGGAATCCCTGTCACAGGCGCAATCGCACGTACCATGACCAACATTACTAACGGCGGTAAAACACCGGTGGCAGGTGTCATTCATGCCTTTGTGTTGCTATGTGTGTTCCTGTTTGCGATGCCATTGATTAATCTTGTGCCTATGGCATGTCTGGCAGCAGTGTTGATCACAGTGAGCTATAATATGAGTGGCTGGCGCACAATAAAAGGGATGGTAAACAATCCTCTTGGGGATGTCAGTGTGCTTGTCCTTACATTTGTGCTTACAGTGGTGTTCGACCTTACGATCGCTATCGAGATGGGACTCCTCCTGGCAGTTGTGCTCTTCCTGCGCCGTGTGATGGAAAACACCACAGTGAAGGTTTATGGAGAGCAGCTTGATGCAGCGTCGGGCACAGATATGTCGACGCATGAGGTGCTTGATCTTGAGAAAGGCGTTTCCGTATATGAGATCGATGGCCCCTTCTTCTTTGGAGCCGCCACAAAATTTGATGAGATTGTAAGAAACAGCATGAGCGAGAAACCGCTTGTGAGAATAATCCGAATGAGAAAGGTGCCGTTTATAGATTCCACAGGTATCCACAACCTTGAGATTCTGATAGAGTCGTCTCATCAGGAGGGAATCCTGATTGTGCTTTCCGGCGTTAATCCAACTGTGAGGGATGCCTTGCACAAGGCCGGAGTTGACAAGCTTATTTCAAGCGAGCATATATGCGACCATATATCAAAAGCGGTTGTGGTGGCAAATGAAATCGCAGTGGAGCGACGCACAGCCATCGCGCTCGGATAGAATATGGAACTGTTTACATGAAATTGGAGGCAGGGAGTTTTTGATGATGAAACTCTCTGCCTTCCCTCTCATTTGAGGAAGCTGCTCAAAGCTGTTTCTGTTGAATCTATCGCACGCTGTTAAAAAAATAAGTTATGTTTAGACAAAAGGATGAGTTTTTACGTTATATAATAAAACACTGTTCTTGAATAGCGGAGTCAGTCGTGACACAGATTCCATAATTGTAATATCAATCAATACAATCAATGATGAAGGGTGGCGGAACATGTTCATATGAGCCTGTCGGTTTAAGGACATTATCGTTTACCCTTTCAAAGAATTAACCCAAAGGATCCGAGACGCTGCAGTCGTCTCCGATCCGGCAACAATATTTAGATCAATGAGTAAAAATAGCAACAGCATACCGGTGCGTTTGAAACGTAAAGAGCTTCAGACGCGGATCATGGATTTCTTGCAAAAAGAGAATAAGCAATCATTCAATTATAAACAGATCGCATTCGGGATAGGGGCAACACACCCCGCCAACCGCATAGATGTGATCAATCTTCTCGACGAGCTTGCGCTGGCCGATGAAATTGTGGAAGTGGCTCTCGGAAAGTATAAAGCTAAGGCAAACCGAGGCACAGAGAATGTCGGCATATTTGTACGCCGTAGCAACGGCCGCAACGCCGTGCTCATCGATGATGAGCAGATTCTTGTGGCAGAGCGTAACTCAATGCACGCTCTCAATGGCGACAAGGTGAAAGTGATGGTGTCGGCAAGCCGTAGAGGACAGGATCCTGAGGCAAAGGTGATAGATATTCTTGAGGCGAAAGACCAAGTGTTTATCGGCACACTGAAAGTGGACAAGAATTATTCCGCCCTTGTTACGGATTCAAAATTCCTTGCAGCGGATATCATCATACCCCGTTCAAAACTTAAAGGAGGGAAAGATGGCGACAAGGCTATCGCCCGCATCACACAATGGCGCGATGAGGAGATGAATCCCCGCGGAGAGGTTGTGGATATTTTGGGTAGAAAAGGGGAGAACACAGCCGAGATGCATGCCATTCTCGCCGAGTTCGGACTTCCCTATAAATACCCGGAGAATGTGGAGAAGGCCGCAGATAAGATCACGGCCGGAATCACACCCGAGGAGGTGGCGAAACGAGAAGACCTCAGAGGCGTCACCACATTTACAATCGACCCCCGCGATGCCAAAGACTTTGACGACGCATTGTCGATCCGCCAGCTTGCCAATGGAAATTGGGAAGTGGGAGTGCATATCGCCGATGTGACACATTATGTCACCCCCGGGAGCATCATCGATAAAGAGGCCCGCAGCAGAGCTACGAGTGTATATCTTGTTGACCGCACCATACCAATGCTTCCGGAGCATCTGTCCAACGGCATCTGTTCGCTTCGTCCGGATGAGGAGAAGCTTACGTTCTCAGTTATCTTCGAGCTCGACCAGCATGCGAATGTGGTGAATCATAGGATCGGGCGCACTGTGATATGCAGCAACCGCCGATTCACATATGAGGAGGCCCAGGAGATAATAGAGACCGGGAAAGGTGAGTATCATACAGAAATCAGAATCCTTAACAGTCTTGCCCAGGAGCTTCGCCGCCGTCGTTATGCCGCCGGAGCGCTTGAGTTTGACCGTGCGGAAGTGCGGTTTGAGATAGACAAGGATGGAAAGCCGATAAGCGTATATTTCAAGACATCCAAAGAGGCCAACAAGCTTATTGAGGAATTCATGCTTCTTGCCAATCTTACGGTAGCCGAAGCTATCGGTAAGACTCCCAAAGGGAAGAAGCCGAAGAATTTTGTATACAGGGTGCATGACAATCCAAATCCGGAAAAGATATGCAATCTCTCTTTGATTGCACAGCGATTCGGATATAAGGTCGTGACAGAGGGCCGCGCAAAAGAGGTGAACAGAGCGTCAACCGTCTGCTCCGCGATGTCAAGGGGAAGGGCGAGGAGAACATGCTCTCCATGCTGGCAATCCGCTCAATGGCCAAGGCGGTCTATACCACCGACAACGTAGGCCACTACGGTCTGGCGCTTGATTACTACACCCATTTCACATCGCCGATCCGTCGTTATCCCGACATGATGGTGCATCGTCTTCTTGCCCGCTATGCCACAGGATCAAGAAGTGTGGATAAGCTTAAACTTGAGGATGAGTGTCGTCATTCATCAGAGATGGAGCAATTGGCAGCAAATGCCGAGCGTGCGAGCATCCGCTACAAGCAGGTGGAATTCATGCAGGAGCGTCTCGGAGAGATCTATGAAGGTGTAATCTCCGGAGTAACGGAGTGGGGGCTTTATGTAGAGCTGGATGAGAATATGTGTGAAGGTCTTGTGCCGGTAAGAGATCTGGCAAACGACTATTATGACTTTGATGAAAAGAACTATTGCCTGACAGGACGTAAGACACATACCAAATACACCCTTGGCGACAGAGTGAAAGTGCAGATTGCGCGAGCCGACCTTGATAGAAAGCAGCTTGATTTCGCACTGATCTCTGATGAAGGGAATCCCAATAAGCCCTTGCGAGAGAATAAACCCGGAAAGCGTCATAATCCCACATCGGGAAAACAACGCAAAGGAAGCCGAGGCAAAGGAAAACGCAAGAGCAACTGATTTTTACAGGGAATAGTGTGAATATCAGCGTGTTGCGCGTGATGAAAAGCTTCGTTAAATAGCAAAATGTAATGTTAAAAAGATAAAAAATGAGGTATGGATGATAAAAAAATTGCAAAAGTTATTGCGTTTAAGAAAAAAGTTCGTACCTTTGCAACGGGTGAGTCCTACACGACCAGCTCCCCGTGAATCCCCCAGGTCTTGACCGAAGCAAGGGTAGCGGGTTGAGCGGTGCGATGCAGACAGCTCGCCCACCTGCCTCTTTAGCTCAGTTGGCCAGAGCACGTGATTTGTAATCTCGGGGTCGTTGGTTCGAATCCGACAAGAGGCTCCTCAATACTGAGCAATCAGTGGAAGTTAAAGTTTTTCATAATTTTGTTTTGGCGGCGTGTTTAGTGATAAGCGCGCCGTTTTTTTGCGGATAAAAACGAAGTGACATGTATATTTCAAATATAAGTTTTTTTGTGCTTCCTTCTCGGGAAACAGAATTTATCCAATGGATTCGCAATGAGATAGCGATTCATGTGGCTGCCGGAAAAGGGGAAGAACATTCCCTTTCGCGACTTGCTGAATCCGGCAATGGTGAGGATGAAGGCGATGAAGCCCGAAGCGTTGCTTATCAGGTGAAATTCCCTACATTTGAGGCAGCCGCCGGATGGCGCGACAATGAATTGATGGAATTGGCCGAGCGCTTTATTCAGAAGTTCGGGCCGGATGCAATGTTTTTCACCTCAATTTTTGAAACTATTCCGGTATGAAGCCTGTTGGAGAGGATGGAGTGAAACCTGTAGGTGCTAAGCGTAAGGATGGCTATGAAAGAGTGATAATGGGAATTGACCCGGGCACGAATGTGATGGGGTATGGACTTCTGGGGATAAAAGGGAAAAAGCCGGAACTTATTGTCATGGGTGTGATTCAATTGGGAAAGATTACCGGTCCATACAAGAAACTCCACCGCATATTTGAGCGTGTGAGCAGTCTTGCAACTCAATATGAGCCGGATGAAGTGGCGATAGAGGCACCTTTTTTCGGCAAGAATGTGCAATCTATGCTTAAACTTGGAAGGGCGCAGGGAGTGGCGATCGCAGCTGTTGTGTCGCGAGGAATCTCCATTACAGAATATGCACCCTTGTCGATCAAGCAGTCGGTGACAGGAAGTGGAGGTGCCACAAAAGAGCGTGTCGCCAACATGCTTAAATATATACTCAATATCCCGGAGGAAAGAATGCCCCATCTTCTTGATGCCACAGATGCCCTTGCGGCGGCTCTTGCGCATTTCTATGAGAGTGGCAAACCATTTAAAAGCAGAAGTGCCGGAAGCTGGGAAACGTTTCTTGCCCAGAATCCTGACCGCATAGCCGGAATCACAGGCAAACTGAAAAAATAACCCCCTTTTTATTCGATAAAAGGAGAAAATATAAGGGATGAATCGGATGAGATTGGGTGAAATAATTAAAACTTCGGCTAAATTTGGTTGTTTGAAATGAAAAGCTTATTTTTATAACTCGTTTAAAAATGGGCTATTGAAAGATGTTTTAACCTTATGGAGAGCTTGTTTAAACGGGGTTATTCTCCGGTTGGCATCAACAGGCAGACTAATTTAGAACAAAAAATAGAAATCTATGGATAAATATCTTGATACCATAGCTAAGAGCAAAGTTACAGGATGCGATGAGACAGTAGCTGCGGCTGTGGCTAAAATAAAGGAGAAGGCACATGAATATGCATCTCCTGAAGTATATCAGTTCCTATTCAGCTCAATTGACCTTACAACATTGAGCAGTGAGGATTCTGTGAAGAGTGTTGCGAAATTCACAGGACGTGTGAATGATTTCGACAACGATTTCCCGCAATATAAGAATGTGGCGGCTATTTGCGTCTACAGTAATTTCGCGGAAGTGGTAAAGACACATCTTGATGTGGAAGGTGTGGATATAGCGGTAGTGGCCGGTTGTTTCCCCTCAAGCCAGACATTTGATGCTGTCAAGGTGGCAGATGTGGCGCTTGCTGTAGAGGCAGGGGCTGATGAGGTGGATATTGTGCTTAACCTCGGTAAATTCAGAGATGAGGATTATGAAGGCCTTTCTGACGAGATTATAGAATTGAAGCATACCGCACGTGAGGCGAAGCTCAAGGTGATTCTCGAAACAGGCGCGTTGAAGAGTGCCGAGAATATCAAGAAGGCATCCATATTGTCGCTCTACAGCGAGGCCGACTTCCTGAAGACATCCACGGGCAAGATATATCCGGGCGCCTCGCTGGAGGCCGCATGGATCATGTGTCAATGCATCAAGGAATACTATGAGAAGACGGGCCGCAAGGTAGGTTTCAAGGCTTCGGGCGGCGTGCGCACATCCGAGGATGCGTTGCTTTATTATGCCCTTGTGAAGGAAGTGTTGGGAGATGAGTGGCTCTGCCATGATCTCTTCAGAATAGGGGCGAGCAGCCTTGCCAACAGTCTTCTTTCAACAATGACAGGAGAGGAACAACATTATTTTTAAAACAATCGGCTATCCGATGACAGGATTAATTCGGACTGAGATTTCAAAGCCGGAACTCTCCGGCGATGGAATCCGGCTGAACTCAACATGAAAAAAGCTTCCTTAAGGCCATGCAAAATGTGTGGCTTTAGGGGAGCTTTATATTTTTTTTGAAAAAATACATTTAAACAGGCCGCGAATGAAAAACAGGCAGCAACAATAACAGACCATGAAAAGAAGAAAATTCGCAATTTTTAGTATCGCGCTGTTGGCTATGGTATGTTCCATTGCCGGCTTTGCGCAGGAGAAGAAAAAATATCAAGTGTATGGAGTTGCCTTCTACAATCTTGAGAATCTTTTCGATACAATCAACAACAATGGTAAATATGACAAGGAATTTTCACCTGACGGTAAAAACCGCTGGGATGGAAATAAATATTGGTCGAAGATCAAAAATCTGTCGTATGCTATTTCCCAGATGAAGACAAAAGCAACTCCCTATGGCCCGGCCATAATAGGTTGCAGCGAGATAGAGAATAAAAGCGTTCTGGAGGATCTTGTAAAGGCAGAAAGTGTGCGCGACATGAATCTTAAGATTGTGCATCACGACTCCCCCGACTTGCGTGGAGTGGATGTCTCTCTTCTTTACAATCCCAAGCTCTTCCGCGTGCTTACTGTCACCAACCATACCCTTCATATCGAGAGCCTTCCAAAATTCAAAACCCGCGACCAGATGTGTGTCGTAGGTCTGCTCGGAGGCTGCAGGGTTGGAGTGATTGTCAACCATTGGCCTTCAAGAAGAGGAGGAAGCGCGGAGAGCAGCTATCTCAGGGAAGCTGCAGCAGCCCTGACACGCAACATCGCAGATTCATTGCTCAGCATAGATCCCAAGATGGGCATTATCGTAATGGGCGACCTCAATGATGATCCAAGCGACCGCAGTTGCGCTGTGACACTCGGTGCGAAACGCAATGCCGGAGAGGTGAGTGAGGGTGGATATTTCAATCCCTTCTGGAGTCTGCTTGACAAGGGAATCGGTTCATACATCTATCGTGGCGGATGGGATCTTTTCGATCAGATAATCATCAACTACAACTTGCTTGCAGGAAGAAACGGCCTTGAGTTTATGAGAGCGGAGGTGTTTAACAAAGAATTCCTCAAGCAGCAGGATGGACAGTATAAAGGTTATCCTTTGCGCACATTCTCAGGTGGCGTATGGACCAACGGATATTCCGACCACTTCCCGACAGAGATTTTCCTTCGCAAGGAGGTGAAATGATTCCGGCGGGTATTAAAGTAACAACAAGATTAACCTAACTATATTATGAGAATTAAATTAACCCTGCTTATGCTATTGTGTCTTGCGCTTCCAAGCCTCGCGGCTACGGGAGTGAAAGGCATTCTGGTAAATGCGCAGACAGGCGTCCCGGTATCGGACGCCAACATATTGTTGCGCGATCAGGCGATATTTGTGACAAGCAGTTCCGACGGCTCGTTTGTGATTTCCAATGCGGCTCCCGGAAAGGATGTCCTTGAGATTATCGCTTCAGATTTTGAAGACCTCTACTATGATGTGGAGCTTGTAAACGGAATGGTGAAGAATGTTGGTGAGATCAAACTCACACCTTCCGGATATGACACTTCCTACAGTGCCGATGAGCTTTTCTTTGATGAGGAGCAGCTTTTGGATGATGAGGGAAGCGCACAGAGTGTGGGAACAATCCAGGGAGCCACCGACGATATCTATTATCAGATGTCGAACTACAACTTCTCTGCGGTGCGTTTCCGTCAGCGTGGTTACGATTCCAACTGGAATGCCGGCTACATCAACGGATTCTATTATAACGATGCCATGCGCGGGCGTTTCAACTATTCAGGTCTCGGCGGCATGACATCCTCAGCATTCCGCAACAAGACTTCCGACATAGGCTTGTCGGCAGCATCATACGGCTATGGAAATATCGGTGGAGCCCAGAACTACACCAATTATGCATCGCAGTACGCCCCCGGTTTCAGAGGGAATCTCTCTTACACCAACTCCAACTACATGCTCCGCGCCATGCTGCAGTATTCCACAGGCGTGAGTCGCAACGGCTGGGCGTTCTCCGCTTCAATCATCGGCCGATACGCTCCCGAAGGTGTGATCGAAGGCACATTCTATAATTCATTCGGCTACGCCCTCTCGCTGCAGAAGATTTTCAACGACCGCCACAGCCTCAACCTCTCCACATGGGGCGCTCCCACACAGCGCGCGACAAACGCCGCCGCCACTCAGGAGGCTTATGACCTCGCCGGCTCCAACCTCTACAACCCTTCATGGGGTTATCTCGACGGCAAGAAGAAGAGCGCGAGAATCGTGGAGTCGTTCGATCCCTCTGCGCTCCTCAACTGGATATGGAAACCCCAAATGGGAACACAGATCAACACCGGTATCGGTTTCCGCCACAGCGCCTACTCAAGCTCGGCCCTCAACTGGTATCAGGCTGCCGACCCACGTCCCGACTATTACCGCAACCTTCCTTCATATTTCAAGCCCACAGCAGAGCCGGGCACAGACCTTTATGAAGCACAGCTTGCTCAGTATGAAACAGTGAAAGACTATTGGAGCGGCGACAAGGCTCACCGTCAGATCGATTGGAATGCCCTCTATCAGGCCAACTACCTCAACCGCACCATCTTCGACCGCAATCCAGAACTTGTAGGACAATCATCGTATATCCTTGAGCGTCGCCACAGCAACCTCACATCCTATATGTTCAATTCCTACCTCGACCATCGTCTGAACGACATCATGACATTGCAGGGAGGTGTGAGCTTCAATTATACCGACGCCCACTATTTCAAGACCATCCGCGATCTGCTCGGTGCTGAATACTGGCGCGACATCGACAACTTCTCGGAGCGTGACTTCGCAGGAAATCCCGAGATACTCCAGAACGACCTTCGCTACCCCAACCGCAAGGTTTATAAGGGTGACACATTCGGCTACGACTACAATATACGTTCCTATATTGCCAAGGCATGGCTGCAGAACCAGATAAACACCGCCCACTGGAATGTGAACTACGGTATGGAGATCAGCTATACCAATTTCATGCGCCACGGTAACATGCAGAACGGCCGCGCCCCCGAGAATTCACTTGGTGCCGGTAAACGCCACACATTCGACAATGCTTCGATCAAGGCGGGAGCAACCTATAAACTCGACGGCCGCAACTATTTCACAGCACACGCATCATATGGCACACGTGCTCCGCTTGCCGACTACAGCTATGTTTCTCCCCGCACAAAGGACACTGCGATCGCAGGTCTCGGAAGCGAGCGTTATCTGTCGGCCGACATATCCTATACATGGGTATATCCCCGTTTCAGAGGTAGCGTCACAGGATTTTTCACCGAGATGTGGAACGGTGTGAAGCGCAGCGGATTCTACGATTATCAGCTCAACACATTCATGAACTATTCAATGTCCGGAATCCAGACAGAATACAAGGGTGTTGAGATTGGTCTTGAATATAAGATTCTGTCAAACCTCTCAATCAAGGCTGCCGGAACATTCTCCCGTTATCAGTATAAGAACAATCCGCTTGGTGTGAGAAGTTACGAGAATGGTAGCGAGGATGATGTGATGCGCAGAGTGTATCTGAAGAATTATCATATCGGAGGCACACCCCAGCAGGCATATAGCCTCGGCATCAACTATAACATCAGCCAATGGTTCTTTGAATTGAACGGCAACTGGTTTGGCGACAATTACATTGATCTCTCTCCGGCACGCCATGAGGAGATGCCCGGTCTCTGGAAATATTGCACAAGCGTGGAGGAATATGAGGCACGCCGCAATGAGATCACATATCAGGATAAGCTGAAGAATGCTTTCGTGATGAACTTCTCTGTCGGAAAAGTGATCTACACACATTTCGGATCATTGAACTTCAACGTATCAGTCAACAACTTCCTCAACAACCGCAACATCCAGACAGGCGGCTACCAGGAGGGTAAGTTCGACTACACCAACTACGACGTCAACAAATTCCCCAACAAGATCTATTATGCACAGGGAATACGTGTGTTTGTCAACGTCGGAATCCGTTTCTAATGTCATAACGCATCAAGAATAAAATGAAAAAAATATATTGTTACATAGCTATGGTGCTGATGGCATTTGGCCTGGCATCATGCAACGGCGACTACGAGCAGCCCCCGGTGATTCTTCCGGAAGGAGGTATCGGCACCGGAGCCTGGAATAATCCTATGACAGCCTATCAGGCATCATTGGGAAGCGTGAACGAAGATATAGCCACACCTTGGGTTACCGGCTACATCGTGGGATGGATCAACATCGACATCTCGAATGTGATGAAGGAAGAGACAGCCTACACCTCAGTTCCCGCCACTGTAAATACAAATATCCTTATCGCCACCACTCCCGATGAGAAGAATTGGGAGAATATGGTGCCTGTGCAGCTTCCTTCCGGAAAAGTGAGGTCCGCTCTCAACCTGAAGGATCATCCCGAGAATCTCGGTGTGCAGGTTACACTCAAGGGCACAACAGGCAGCAAATATTGCGGAGCTTACGGTGTGCGTTCCGTAACAGATTTTAATTTCGGTCCGGAAGGTAAGGATGATGGTTCCGACAAGCCTGTGGAGCCGGTAAATCCCGGAGAGGCTGCTGCATCTCTATATTGCAATTTCGATCAATATGACGACATCGCCAATTATGTGAAACAGGGATGGACCAATAAGGTTGTATCCGGCGGATTGAGCGGATGGTTTATCAAAAACTTCAACAACAACAATTATGCAAGTGTGAACGCATTGAAAGGCACAGCCACAGGCGGCCCGTATGAGGAATGGCTGATTTCACCCGCTATTGATATTGATAAATCTCCGAAGAAGACACTCGTGTTTGAATGTCAGTCGGCATATCCGGCTCCTGACTGCACACTTGAAGTGTATGTGCTTGCAAGCAACACAAGTGTAGAGGGAACACGCCTTAACGCCAATATCCCGACTCCTCCGGCCTCCGGCTACAGCTCTTGGACTAAGTCGGAAATCGACCTTTCATCTTATAGCGGAACAATCTATATCGGATGGAAATATTATTCCAAGGGTGGTGGCAGTGATGCTTCCTCCACATATTGCATCGACAATGTGAATATCGGTGGAGCTTCAGAAGGCAGCAATCCCCCCGGAGGCGACAATCCAGTTACACCTCCCGCATCAGGCTCAGTGATCTACGAAGGTCTTCAGGCATCTGCAAGCGAAGCAACAGGGTGGAACTACGAGGATGTGAATCTTCCTTCCGGCCTGACCTATGTATGGAATTGGCGCGACTATAACGGCAGCCATTATCTCAATGGCAGCGCCTTCGCCAACGGCACAGCTTTCGCAGCAGAGTCGTATGCTGTTTCTCCGGTGATCTCCCTGGAGGGCTACAAGAGCGTGACAGCTGAATTTGAACATGCCGCCAAATTCCAGACCACATTGACTTCCATGTGTGGATTCTGTGTGCGCGAGGAGGGCTCAACTACATGGACAGAGGTGAAAATACCCTCATGGCCGGCTGCCGGATCATGGACATTCTCATCATCAGGCACACTCGACCTCTCCGCATTCGCAGGCAAGAAAGTGCAGGTAGCCTTCAAATATGCTTCCTCTGCATCCGGCGCCGACACTTGGGAGATAAAGAATCTTAAAGTGAGCGGAGCGAAATAATCAACCACAAAAAGCAAAGCAATGAAAATAAAAAAATATGCATATCTCTTTGGAGCGTTGCTGGCGATGAGCGGACTTGCAGGTTGCCAGGCCGATATGGATGCTCCGGAGATGGAAGTGCCTGTGGCGACAATGGTGGCCAACACTTCAATCATAGAACTCAAGAATAAATTCGCCGATGAATATGGTGTGGTATGTCCTTACAAGGAGGATAACACCCCATATATAATCCATGGCCGTGTGGTTTCTTCCGATGCCACAGGCAATATCTACAAGTCTCTTGTGATTCAGGATGAGACAGCGGCAATGGCCATATCCCTTAACCAGAGCAGCACATACGTCACTTACCGTATCGGACAGGAGATTGTGATGGATGTGACAGGCCTTTGGATCGGACAATACAGAGGGCTCCAGCAGCTTGGAAGTCTCGGAACAGAATATGATGGCCATCCGCAGCTGTCGTTCATGCCATACGACCAATTCCTGGAACACACAGAGATGAACGGACTCCCCGACCAGACCATCAAATATGTCGGAATGTCTGATCAATGGCCTTCGGATAATGCCTACTGTGTGGTTTCTGAAATCGGGAAGCTTCCCAGCAGCGGAGAAGAATTCCGCAAGATGCAGAGCCAGCTTGTTGAATTCCGCAATGTAAGTTTTGAAGATGGAGGAAAGGAAACCTACGCTCCCTATCAGGAGAGTGTGAGCCGCAATCTGAAGGATGCTGCCGGAAACACAATCATTGTCCGCAACAGTGGATATTCCAACTTCTATAATGAAGTGCTTCCCACCGGCACCGGCACAGTGCGTGGTATCCTCTCTTATTACGGCGACGCATGGCAGCTGCTGCTACGTTCCACAGCCGATGTGATATTTGATTCAAAAGGCTCCAAGGAGAAACCTTACACCACAGAGGAGGTGATAGAGAAGCAGAACCAGGGCTATTCCGGCTGGATGAAGGGTTATATCGTAGGAAGCGTGAAGGGTGGCGTGAGCAACGTATCTTCCAATTCCGACATCATCTTCGGAGCAGATGCGGAGATGGACAACAACCTTGTGGTTGCCTCTATCCCTGAATGTACAGAATGGTCTCAATGTGTGGTTGTGGCTCTTCCCCAGGGAAGCGACCTCCGCAAATATGGCAATCTCGCAGACAATCCCGCAGTCTACAAGAAGGAGATTCTCGTGACAGGCTCATTCTCTGAATATCTCGGCATGTCTGGTCTTACAGACTGTGCAGGCAACACATCCTCATTTGAGATTGACGGTGTGGTGATCAACCCCGACACCCCCGTGACACCTCCCGCAGGCGAGGGCGACGGTTCGAAGGAGAAACCGTTCACAGTGGCTCAGGTTATGAGCTCTTCCAAGGATGCCACAGGCGTATGGATCGAAGGATATGTTGTAGGTTATGTGGCTGATATGAAATGGCAGGAATCAGCTGTGTTTGGCACAACACCCACAGAGGGCTCCAACAATTACACCAACGCTACCAACTGTATCCTCTCAGATGTAGCTCCCGGTTCAGCCAACACATCCAATTCAATTCCTGCAGGACTTGCAAACACCGGTAATGTGCGTGCTACACTCGGCATCTCGAAGAATCCTTCGATCTACGGAAAGAAGGTGAAAGTGAAGGGTGATGTCACAAAATACTTCGGTGTGCGCGGTGTGAAGACTGTTTCTGAATTTGAGATAATCGGTGGTGATACACCCGACGAACCTGTCACACCCCCGGTGACACCTCCTGCCACAGGCGATGGTGACGGCTCTGAAGCAAAACCCTTCAGTGTGTCATATGTGAAGAATTCTACAGCCGACGCTACAGGCGTATGGGTAGAAGGATATGTGGTAGGATATGTGGCTGACATGAAATGGGAGGAATCAGCAGTGTTTGGCACGACACCCACGGAGGGTTCCACCAATTACACCAACGCTACCAACTGCATCCTTTCAGATGTAGCTCCCGGCTCGGCCAACACATCCAACTCTGTTCCCGGAGGACTCAAGAATACAGGAACAGTGCGCTCCACTCTTGGAATCTCAAAGAATCCATCCATTTATGGAAAGAGAGTGAAGGTAAGAGGTGAGATTACGAAATATTTCGGACAGCGAGGCATCAAGAATATTGATGCGTATGTGATTCTGGATTAATTCGAAAAGCTACTTGTTAGATAATTGAAGGGCGGCGGAATCGTTACCTTAAACGTTCCGCCGTCTTTATTTTAATGTGTTTATGATAAAGAAAAGAATTACTGATCCTCTTCTGCTTCTGCTGATGGCGGTTTTCTTCAGCCTTTCATCTGAAGCGTCATATAAGGATGGATATTACAACCTTATGGATGGAAAGCAGAGGGAATATCTGAAAGCTGCGGCAAAGGAATGTGTCAAGAGCCATCAGAGATTGAATTATACCGATCTCCCTACATATTGGCAATATTCCGATGTTTATCCGGATAAATATAATGGAAACGTGAGATGGTGGGAGATGTATTCAGATGCTGTCTATCTTATCCAGAACGGACAGACAGCCCGTCAGAGCTTCTCCGCAAATAAGATGCAGAGAGAACATTCGATTCCCAAATCATGGTGGAAATATAACGGCGATGTGGAATACACACCGGCATATTCCGACATGTGGAATCTATTCCCCTCGGATGGCGCTGCAAATCAGGCCAAACTGAATTATCCTCTCGGACCCACACGCACCACAAGCTACAACAATGGTGTCTCGAAAGTAGGGCCGCCCCAGACAGGATATGGCGGCGGATGTGGAAATGTGTTTGAACCGGCTGATGAGTATAAGGGAGATTTTGCCCGTTCCACATTCTATATGGCTCTCGTTTATGACGATCTGCCATGGTGTGTCAACTATATGTTCTCAGCCGACAGCCAATGGCCTACGCTGAAACCCTGGGCCTACGAGATGCTTCTTCAATGGGCGCGCCAGGACCCTGTAAGCCAGAAGGAGATTGTGCGCAATGATGAGGTGGAGAAATGTCAGGGAAACCGTAATCCATTTGTTGACTTTCCTGAACTCGCGGAATATATCTGGGGTAGCCGCACCACACAGACATTCTATCTCTCGGAGCAGGGTGGCCCTGTCACTCCGCCGATTACAGGCGATCCGGAGCTGACTCTCCCTGTTTCAGGGGAGACTCTTGATTTCGGACAATGTGCTTTAGGCAGCGTTGTGAATATGTCGCTCGTAATCGAGGGCTCCAATCTTACAGCTCCTCTCTCGGTGAGATTGAGCGGAAGCGACAAAGGGGAGTTTATTCCGGAGACAATGTCGATTCCCGCCGCCCAGATCAACACCAATGGCCGCTATCTTCTCTCTATAGCCTATCGTCCCACTCACCTCGGTAAAGGGGAAGCGAAGCTGATGCTTTACGACGGAGGTCTTCCTGATGGATATAATGTGGCTGTTACATTGCGCGGAGAGGGAATGGATGTTCCTTCACTGAGCCGTCTTACAGCGTTGGAGGCCACAGATATCACCCCCACAGGCTACACCGCACATTGGACCAAAGCTCCCGAGATTGTGGATTATTATCAGATCTCACGTGTGCGCTATTATGAGGGCGACACACAGGTGGAGACATACACCACCGGAGAATTGTCGTATACATTCACCGACCGCGATCCATCCGTGATGGAGAGCTACACGGTGGTTTCCAGCCGACTCGGATTCCAGAGCGAGACCTCCAACAGCATCATTGTGGATTCAGCAAGCGGTGTGGATGAGGTATACAGCGGAAGTCCGTTCAATATTGGCGTTCTTGAGGATGGTTTCGTGATGCTGATTGATGGCGAGAATACGAATCTCAGGATCTATGACGTGTCCGGACGTATTGTAGAGAGCCGTGCAGTGGTTCATGGAGGTGATAGAATCACACTTCCTCAGGGATTGTATATAATTGTTTCCGATCAGGCTGTGAAGCCATTCAGAATTGTTGTACGTTGAGATAATTTCTCGCTGAGATAATTACTCATTGGGATAATTACTCGTTGAGAGAATAAATAAAACAGCGAGGCAGCTTCTATCGCAGAAGCTGCCTCGCGCGTTCTTATTTATGACCTTAAAAAATGAAGTGGTGTTATATTAGGGAACTATGATACTTGTTGATCCTTTGGGGAGAGTTACAAAGTAAACACCTTTGGATACGTTGATTGTAATCTCGTTGCTGTCGGGAATAATTCCTGAAGCCACCTTGATTCCATCGATACCATGAATTGTAAAGCTCTCTCCGGCCTCGCCTTTGATTGAGATCTCACCCTTGGCTGATTTTACATATCCTTTGGTAAGGATGCTTTCCACTCCGGATGTCGGAGAGAATGTGTAGCCGCCGATTATAAGATAATTTGTAGAAGAGGGTAGATTTCCGTCGATGTAAAGATTCATCCATTTGCAATCTGCAAACTTGGCTGGAATATCGATCACGATATCTTCCCATCCCTCTCCCGGCTTGATATCGGCTATCTTCTCAGGAGTCTTCATACCATGCCTGATGGCGTATACAGCCATATCCTGAGCCGCGCCTGCACCGTTCCATATCTTCAGTGTGGCTGAGGGAGATTCTGCCCCCACGGTGGAAATCTTAGGCAATCCTATTCTCACACGTGCGCTTTCGGCATCTGTGTATCCAATCACGGCAAACTGGATATCCGGGTTTGCGAACAAGGGATCCACCAATTCCGGCTGACACCATGTCAAGGAACTTTCTGAATATCTCTGGTCGGGACTTGAAGAGGTTATGATAGGATACTTCATCTCCATATTTTCAAAAGTCTCGGTAATCGGGAGCTTGTGGGGAGTTCCGATTATGCGGGCCAAGAATGACCGTGCAGGAGATATGCCTGCTGCGTTCTCAGGAGCGATTCCGATTCTGTATGAATTCTGGGCAGAGCCTTCAGGAAGAGTGAAGGTGTAGGATGTGATATCTGTTCCGGCCACGATGGGGTCTTCCTTGAACGACCCGTCGGAATTCATCAAGCCGATGCGATATACAATTCCGCTTGATGCCACATATCCTCCGTTAAGCGACTCCGTAGGCGCGGTCCATGAGAGATCCACACTCATGTTGTCTTCTGAAATCTCTCCGTAGAAATCATTCACGTATGACAGGTGGTCCATTCCGGTGAAAACGGATATTTCCGCTGTCTGTCCTTCTATGTTGTTGACAATGGAAGTGACGGTAATATAATTGTCACCCTGCATTGTGGGCACGGTAAGAGTCTGTTCCGATCCCGGAGCGCCTGATATTTCCACTGCCTCAGCTCCTGCGGAAGCTTTTGCTGTCACAGAAGCATCCTGCCCGATAGCTTCTCCATTGATATATGTCTGGGGCAGATTGAATTTTATCGTAGCTGTGAGGTCGGCATCGCTTGAAGAAACAATGGATAGGTTGCCTACAGCAGAGGGAGCTGACAGAGTCTGGTCTGTAGCTGTAATACGGATATTCTTTACAATCAGATCCTTCTGGTCTGGTTCCGACACAGAGCGAACGGCCACATAGTATACACCGGCTTTGGGAACGGTGAACACACCGCTGTATTCCTTCCATTCATCATATTTCTGAGCGCGTGTCTTTGAAATTACAGGTATGGTCATGGCTTCGGGAGTGGGTTCTGTTCCGGCCCAAACCTCGAAATATTCACGCTGTCCGATATATCCGCCACGCGCCGCATCAAGCGCAACCTGATACACTACCTGATTCGACGGGAATTCAGCGGCCGGCATTATCAACCAGTCGTCGGGCTGGTTATAGCTCCATCCTGAAGCGAAGCAGGGGGCATCCCATTGATCTGAATATCTCCATATGCCGTAATCCGGGCTTCCGTCGGCGTTGATTATGGTCACCATGTCGGCGTCTTGTCTGGTGGGGAGTATTATGAGCGGAAGAGGATTGGCGCGTCCGAGCACAGCCTTTTCCGACACACCGGCCTCTGATTCCAGACCGTTCGCCTCAGCGATCACGCGGGCATAGTAAACCTCCTGAAGTTTCTCTGCATCAATGCTTACCGGGCATGATGTCGATGTCGTGGTGGCAATCAGCTCATCATTGAGGTAAACCTTATATCTGATGGCCGATACATCCAGATATCCGTTGTGACATCCGGCTGTTACAGGCTTCCATGTGATCTCATCCTTTGTCAGTGTCACTCCCTCGGGTGGAAGCGGGGTATCATTTCCTACATAAATATGAGCGATTCCGGGGTATCCGGATTTCGTGCCGTCGGATGCGTCCAGTCTGAATGTGTGATAGCCCTGGGTGGTTTCCGCAGGAATCTCGATTTCAGATCCCGCTGCAGCCGTTCCTTTTGCTTTTTCCTCTCCGTTGTCGAAGAGAGTCCATGAAAGATCACCCGAAACAGGTTCGCCTGCAATTGTCGCTGAGGGGAGGGTGAACTTCAGGTTTCCGTTGAGATTGTTTTTCTCAAATGTATTTCCGGTGTAGGATGGGGCTGCGATTGATTCCCTTTCGTATATGTCGTCGGGGGAGACGAACATGGTGAACTGGCAGTCGGTCTGGAATCTGTGCATCTTCTCGATCCGTTTCTCATCCGGATATATGGCGTGGAATTCAGATACTGTGTCGTATACAGAGGGATTCCAGATGAGATATCCATCTCTGGGGCTTACAGTGAGCGCGCTCTTTCCTGTCGACAGATTGTCGATAGGGACATCAAAAAGTTCGGTAATGGTGCCGTCGGTTGTGATTCTGACGAATTTTCCGAAAGTGTTCACTCCATAGAGACAATTGTCATAGACACTGTAGCAAAGTGAATTGCATCTGTCGCCGGGCTGGTTCAGTTTCTTCACAAGCACTGCCTCCTCAGGCCTGTCGGCCGGGGCGCACTTGAAATAGTAATCTCCCGATTCCCTTTCCTCTTTCCCGAAACCGTAGATTTTGTTCTCCGCCGGAACGTATGCAGCCGCGTAGAAATATGGCACGAAAGATTCCAGGAAGTCGACGTCGCGGCTCAGCAGAACCTCACCTGTGGCCAGATCAATCTCCTGATAGGCATACGCGCCCAAAAGATCCTCCGAACCGAGAGTAAGGGCGGCGAGGCCACATAATTTACCATCCTTGATCCATCCGCTCATCAAGGAAGCCCCTGCTGAGGCAAACTGATATTCCCACATACGGGTGATCTTGCCGGATGGCTCTATTTCGTAGAATCCGTTCATGAAATCCTCCTGGTCGAGATACGACATGAAGCCATATATCGTTGAGCCTGTTACACCCTTGCGGGCCGGAGCCGGGGTGTCGCTGGTATGTATGATGGAGGAAATATAATCCTTTTCCCGCTGTTCGTCGGAAGAGTGTTGTCTAAGGACAATATTTCCACGGTCGAAATCAAGTGGAAGTGTATTTAGGCCATAGGCCGTGATTCCAAGAAGCGCACTTGGAATCAGAATTGAAAAAAATTTACCTTTCATGTATAAGATTTGATTTCTATGAGAGTGTGTCATCACAAATGCGACACACTCTCATAAATGATGGATAAAAGAGAATAATCAACGCACTACAACTTTATCATGGCGGATCGAGCCGTCGGCCATGGTTGAGCGTCGGATCAGCGTTGTACCTTTCACAGGCTCTGAAACCTTAATGCCATTGACGTTGAAATATTCCACATTCACTGCCTTTCCAGCTTCGATGCTGTTGATGCTTGTAAGAGTGTCGGCTGTGAACATCACGGGAGCTGACAGGGCTGACGGCACATCACCGTAGATTGCTCTTACGGCAGCTTTGTATTTTGTGCCGGATGTTATCGCGAAGTTGTATTCCGGAGAGTTCACTTCAATGGGGTCTCCGTCGTTGATCACCACTTCAAACTTGTCGGCTGCTGCTGAAGAGTTTGACGGAACATCCCATGTAAGTGTAGCCTGGCTTCCTGTTCCCTCTGCAGTTACTTTCTGAACGGGTGGGTAGTCATCAATCTTGATCTTGTCGATGAAGATATTATCATATGATGATTCGTCACCCTCTGTATATGAATGGAAAATGATATTCGCTTTCTCACCCTTTGCAGCTTCCAGAGGAAGAATATGTCTTGTCCATGCAGTTTCATCGCCTGTCTGATACTCAGCGGGTGTGAATTCACCGGCCTTGGTATCTCCCATGCTGCCACGCACCTCAACTTCAAGTTTGTTGGGATTGTTGGCTGCTGAGTTGGTGTAGAATGTCATCACAGGATATTGGGCCTCAGTGAAATCAATCTGGGTTGATATGAGTCTGTCGTGTGTTCCTTCACTTGAGTAGCGGTAAGATGCATAAGCATATCCATCTTCATCGCCATCCGCGCCTGTGATAGAAGTAGAATAGTCATAGTTGGAGAAATCCCAGTTGGAACTCCAGCCGTCAGGATCTTTCGACCAGATATTCTCCGGTTCTACCGACCATTGGCCTCCGGCATTGAAATCCTCTGAGAAAGGAAGTGAGGCCGCCGGGCCTGCAAGAATAGAAGAAGATGAAGAGTATCCTCCTTCTCCCTGGCTATTGATTGCTGTCACAGTGTATGTCAGCATAGAGGGAGCTGTGATATCTTCGAGATTGTCAACAACTTCACATTCCGCTATATTGGATGCGATTGTCTGTTCACCCTTGGAAGAGGAGCGTTTTACATTGTATCTTGTCTCGGCAGGATCGATATATCCCTTGTTCTTGCCGCCTTCGGGAGCTGTCCAGCTGATTTTTACACTGCCGTTCTCGTCAAGCACAGCAGTAACGCTGGCGGGAGCAGCCGGCACATCAGGCCCTACAAATAGAGATTTGGAGGAGTATTCGCTTGTTCCGAATGCTGTAGAGGCATACACGTTGTAAGTGTATGATTTGCCGTTTTCCGCATTATGCACGAAAGTGTAGCTCTTTCCGGGTTCCGGATTCTGGATTGTCTCAAGAACAGGCTCGTTGTTATAGCCGATATATTGCTTTATCTCCAGTTTTGTAAGAGGAGTGGGGAGCGAGGCATTGTCGGCTGTTGTAGAGGGAGCGGTAATGGTAAGTGTGACAGGTGCGTTTCCATTTTCTCCGGTGGATATTTCAACAGTAGGCGCAGCCGGTTTGATTCCTATGAACAAGGATTGTGTAGAGCTATAGCTTGACATATTCTCTGTTGAGTATGCCATTACGGAATATGTGTAATTGTAGCCATATTCAAGTTCCTCCTCTTCTGTGAATTCGATATGCTGTCCCGGAGTGGGGTTGCTGATAGTGTAGACGGGTATATCATATTCTCCCACACTGTAGCAGGAGCGTGTGACCTCAATTTTTGAGAGAGCTTCCAAAGGCTGGGGGTCGGAATAGGACTGCGTGTGTGTCGGAGCATCGAAAGAGCCGCTGATTATCGGATTCCCATTGTTGAAATCGAAAGTCATGGTGAAGTTTGTAACTTCTCCCGGGCGCTCGCCGGTCTGAGCCCACATTGCAGGGGCAGTCAAAGCCGCAACGAATGCCAGTGCGTAAAATTTCTTCATAAATTAATTGATTCGTCCTCTCTCGGGCAGGATCTTGATGTTAATAAAAAGCTACATTCCCGGAGTAGAAAACCGCTGATTGAAATATATTAAAGCACAATGATTAGTTTCCTATGTAGCGTAACTACGGTTTGCTGTTCACAAAGATAGTAAAAGAGTTTAAATAACAAATAGAATTGTTAAATAGGAAACAAGTGTTCGTAGTGGAAATCGATAGTGGTGAAATGCTTTCGTTTGGATTATTGCAAGCAAAGTTGGTGGTGAAAAAGTATTTTATAGAAATGGTGGGCGCAAAAAGTTTAAGAGAACGGTTGAATTTTGAAAAGTTGTCAGTTTGAAAATAATTTGTAATTATTCATCAAAAACTGTATAATGAAAGAAATGTCAATAACAGTTAATAATGAGAACGGAGGGATATTCTCATATTTATGTCCGCGACGCACGGGGTTGGTGCATGTTTATGCAGAAAGCCTGTCTGCTGATTCAGCCCCGAAAAAGGGTTAAACGCAGTTGTAACCGTCCTTCGCAACCGTTTCAAACAAAGGATCTGTGATGTTGTGACAATAACTGAAATATCAAATAAATCTCGTAATTTTACAACTTTAATACGGCACATAATGAGTGGCAACAGCATAATAGATTCCTTGGCATTAAAAGGCCAATTCAATGAAATTGTTGACTTGATCAACGAGAACTTGGAAAACTCATTTCACGTGGCTTGTTTGAACGGACGATGATTGATGTTCCAAAACTCTCATCACTGATGAGAGTTTTGGAACATCATCTGAAAGGTCGTTCAGAGACCGGTATGTAATGGACTTTCTCGGGAAGAATACTTATTCCAACGAAATCCCCGACTCTTGTCGCGGAGTATCAGTTGAATCTTCCTCCAAAGAAAATATTACAGGCCAAAATAAGAGAACTTTTTGACGAAAGAGAACAAACTTCCGGCACAACGTAAGCTCTGAAGATAAGCTATTATGCAGCATTTCCATTGACTGGAGTTTACTTATATTGAGCCTTCCGGATTTAATGATGTCCTCGCGTCCCATGTATTTTCCCATGTATTTTGAACTTATTGCGAATAATGCCAACATGATGACTTCACCAAGTCAATGTCGGATATTATCTTTGTCAGTCTTGCGTGAATCAGGCGTGAATCAGGTACTAACACTGTGGTGTTTTACAACATAATCTTTTGAGAGTACCGCTAAATTTGCTAATTTTACAATTGCATTGGAACATTGTTAAACCTAATGGGTAAAAAATATCGAATGCCATTAAATAAAGAAGCAATGTAAAATGCAAATAGACAATATGAAAGCGTTTATCCGCGCGTAATTCTTGACTATCAGAAATTCTCGCAAAATTTCATATCAAAGTCAAGGATGTAGCAACGAGGAATGCCCTTGGGTATGTAATACCATGCAATCGTCATATCATTTATTGATGTGGCCGGTTTCTAATGTTGCATATACAAGCGTGGGCTTCTGCGTTGCCATCCGACTTTGATAGGGCAATGCGAGAAGCCTCTGATAGTAGGATGGCAACAGATACAGATTCCTGCGCTTTTTTTGTTTATATATTAGCTCAATATGGGGAGTTGGTTGAGCTTCTAATTTTTTGTATGAATTGTCAGGTTATTAGACAGATTTTGACTGCCATGCTTGCTTTAATGGCTTTCTTGGGAGCAAAGGGAGTGGTATTTACAATCGGAGACCTTAATTACAGAGTCATTTCGGAAACTGATGCAGAGGTAGTGGGTCCCGTTGATTCGGGGTTGGAAAACGCCGTTATACCTGAGACTGTGAACTTTGATTCAAAAGATTATGCGGTCACAGCAATAGCGGCTAACGCTTTTCAATTTTGTAAAAACTTAAGAAGTGTAAAAATGCCTGATTCGATTGAGACAATATCGGATGATGCTTTTTGGCATTGTGGGTCACTTGTGGACGTAAACTTCCCCAATTCTCTTGACTCTATAGGGAGGTCGGCATTTTCAGGATGTAAGTTATCAGAGGAAATTGTTATTCCTGAATCGGTTAGTTATATAGGATATTACGCTTTTGGTGGCTGTTCATCTGTTGAGACAGTTACGGTGTACGGGTCTGCAGTAATATGTGATGGTGCTTTTTCTATAGCATCATTGAAACGCTTGGAAATTCTTGGAGATTATTCTACGATTGGGAGAGATGTATGTGGCAATGGTGAGAGTTTCGTATCACTTGTTTTGCCAAACAAGTATGTTTCGTTAGAAGAAGCTGCATTCATGTATTGTAGAAATCTTAGAGAAATAAGCATATGTGAGGCGCAAAATGAATCAAATCAATCTGAGCATGGTGACCGTGGAGAGGAATTCAAATCCATAATCGGAGAAAAAGCGTTTTACGGTTGTGAATTGTTAGAGACAGTAAAGCTACCTCAAGGAGTAACGGATTTAGATAAAGGAGCATTTGAAAACTGTAAATCGCTTAAGAATATAGAATTTCCTGAAACACTACGTTTTTTAGGAGGGTGGTGCTTTAATGGATGTAACGGATTGGCAAAGATATATATACCCGACTCAGTTGAGGAAATGGGTGATTATATTTTTACAAGCTGTAAAGCACTTTCAGACATACGCATCTCTCATAGCTTGAAGAAATTACCAGTTTACTGTTTTGCATATTGTAATTCGCTTAAGGAGATTCAGCTTCCGGAAAATTTGCAATTGTTGGATGAACAATGTTTTTATAATTGTCGGGCGTTAGAGAAGATTGTAATTCCTGAGAATGTAGTTTCAATAGGAGGTGGTGCATTTCAAAAATGTGTTTCTTTGAAGGAAGTTTATTTTTTGAATGATGCGACTTTTATTGAAGACCATGCTTTTGAAAATTGTTCGAGTTTGCCTGGAATAAAGCTTCCATCACTGATAGATAGAATTACAGAAGCATCTTTTGCTGGCTGTAGCTCCCTTAAATCAATAGAAATTCCCGAATCGGTAAGATGTATTGAACTTGCTGCTTTTGCTAATTGTGATGCTTTGGTAGAGATTGTTATTCCTGAAGGAGTGGATTCTTTAGGAAATTCCGTTTTTAACCGATGTGTTTCTTTGCGGAAAGTCCAATTTAAGAATGATGCGACCACAATAGGGAAGATGGCTTTTTATAAGTGTACAGGTCTGCGTGAAGTAGAACTCCCTATGCTATTGGATAGGATTGCCGGATCAATGTTTTATGGATGCGAATCCCTTGAAACGATATCAATCCCGGAAACAGTAAATGAAATAGGGGATTATGCTTTTGCTTATTGTCATGGGCTTGACACAATATATTGTTATGCTCCTATTCCTCCTGTATGTATAGAAGCTAATCGATATGCGCTTGTTTTTGATAAAGTTTCAAAAGATGCGGTTGTGTATATACCGTCAGGGACTAAGAAGCTTTATGAAGAAGCAGGTGGTTGGAATTATTTTTGGGATTTCAGGGAGATGGCTTCCGGTATTGTCGATGTAAATGATGAAGACGTGAAATCGGATGTTGAATACTTTGATATGAACGGTATTAGAGTTGAAAAACCGACAACCGGTGTGTATATAAAAAAAGAAGGTACTCGCATTGAGAAAGTGTTGGTTGACTGAGGATTGTTGTTATTGCATTTGCTGTGAAAAAGCTGTAATATTGGCATGAAGATTAACCTTGGCAGTAGAATTTGTTTTATTGTGACTTGAAAGCCGATCTTTGAATAGCCCTGAAAAGTTTGTGAGGAATCGGTTGCTTGTTAGGGATAAAATTGATAAATTTGCGAATAGCCCCTCCGCATTTCCTGATAGTGGATGCGGAGGGGCTGTTGAGACTAATCTAATACTAATAAAGGAACCGATCTCTATTATGAAACGAATAAGTGTTTTATTGCTTCCTCTGGCCGGATGGTTAGGCTGCTGGGGAGGTGTGCCTCAGGGCTATTACGACAGCCTTGAGGGAAAAAGCGGCACAGCATTGAAAGCAGCCGTGAAAACAGTTGGAAAAAGGGGACATAGAACAATATCTTATGGCGACAAGACATGGGATGCTTTCAAGGTTACCGATGTGCGAGTCGTAAACGGAAAGGAATGTTGGTGGGATATGTATAGCTCCGACAATGTGGCTGTAAGCAGCGGACATGGCGGACTGAATATCGAACACTCTGTGGCCAATTCATGGTGGGATGGAGGCAAGAATGATGCATATAAAGATATTGTGCATCTGAATCCGAGCAATGCCACTGCCAACAACCGCAAAAGCAACTATCCTCTTGGAGAGATTGCAACTGTCACATGGGAGAATGGCATCACATTCGTCGGCAATCCGGTGTCAGGTCAGGGTGGCGGCTCCAAATATGTCTATGAGCCCCATGATATGTATAAGGGAGATTTCGCGCGTGCGTTCTTCTATATGTTCACGGTTTACGACGACATTACATGGAAAGACGACTGGAACTGGATGTATGATAAATCTTCCGCACTCACACTTCGTCCCTGGGCCTATCAGCTTCTTCTGAAATGGGCTAAGGAGGATCCTGTGAGCCAGAAGGAGATAGATAGAAATGAAGGTATCTACAAAAAGCAGGGAAACCGTAACCCCTTTATCGACAATCCCCAGCTTGCGGAACATATCTGGGGCAGCAAGAGCAATGAAGGCTTCGTGTATGATGGAAGCTACGACCCGGGCACAAATCCGCCCGTTGACCCGATAGATCCGATTGATCCCACTCCCGGACCATCAGGCACACCCGGTGAATGGATATGGGTAAAGAACCTGTCGGAGATAACAGCAGAGGGTGAGTATGTGATTGTTTCCGCTGGTGAATCCTCCACACGTTATGGCATGTCGAGCACATTGGATGGAAAAATCATATCCTCTGCCGGAGAAGTCACTGTCAAAAATGGCGTGATTAGCGAGCTTCCCTCTTCAATGGGTGTGTTGAAATTGGAGAATGCCGGTGCCGGAAAATATTATATGCATCTCTATGATATGGCAGGAGGCGACAAGGGGTATCTGTCTTCTTCAACACAAAAGACAATGACCCTTTCTTCATCGAAGGGAGCGTATGCAACGATCAGCATTTCCGGCGGCAATGCAGAGATTTCATATGGCAGTGCAGGTAAATTCCAGTATAATATGTCAGCACCGCGATTCACCACTTACACATCAAAACAGACAGCGGTGCAGCTTTATAAGAAAGTAGAGGCTGAAGAGGAACTCGAGATGCCGTTGTTCTATGCTGTAGACCATAACGGAGAGGAGCTTGAGGATGGACGCTTCGGTAAAGAATGTCATGTGGAGATTTCACATCCCGATTCTGAAGTTAGTCTTTATTATACAATGGATGGAACGGATCCGAGCGTTACATTCAGCAACAACCTCCCCTCAGCAGGCAATGGATCCACACATGAGGCAAACGACATAGTGATGCTTACTGCAACCACCACACTGAAAGCCGTGGCTGCCAAGAATGGCAAGGTAAGCCCTGTGGCGACACAGACTTATACCTACGACACACAGGTAGGCGTAGAGAGCGTAAACGATATGAGTGTGTTTGTGGAAGTATGGGGCAATAATATCCTTGTTCCCCCGTCGGCAGTGATCTACGACCTTAACGGTCGCGTTGTCAATGGCACTAACCTCACACCCGGAGTCTACATTGTAAATGGAATTGATTTCGCACGACCGGTGAAAGTGATTATCGGAAAATAAGGGTTGCATCAGCAGCTTATATCATATCAGGCAGGATTGTCAAAACGCAGACAGTCCTGCCTTTCTTTTGGAATTAGGAGTGAGGAATTAGGAATTAAAATTAACAGGGGGATTGGGATGATGGAAAAAATTGAGGGGGGAGAGATTTGTGAGAAAGGGGATGAAAAG
>JAAGKN010000280.1_pt1 | contig 75595 bp, 44 predicted proteins | sample 6206371 | NCBI WGS metagenome assembly JAAGKN01 (sample SAMN11533720, study PRJNA540317) | gut metagenome | isolation source: fecal pellets from male and female animal of same cohort | host: Peromyscus leucopus | place: USA:CA | collected 2017 | reverse complement strand
GGATTAAATAGATATGCACACACCGCGACACGCATAATCATCAATATTTCAGCAATTTACGGTGGGTGTGGTGACTTTTGTGGTGACTCGGAGGGGTATGGGTGAAAGAAAGACCGCTAACTCATTGAGAATTAGCGGTCTTCTGTGGTGCCACCAGGAATCGAACCGGGGACACAAGGATTTTCAGTCCTTTGCTCTACCAACTGAGCTATGGCACCAAATATGTTTTTACAAGAAGGAAACGATGTTGTTTTTCCGTTTTTGCGTTGCAAAGGTAGGGACTTTTCCGGTACTGTGCAAATTTTTTGAGAAGTTTTTTCAAAAAAATTAGAAAAAAGTTGAAAATAGCCGTTTTTAGACCCCTGAGACGTGGTTTTGACGCTTATTTTTTTGTTATCGGTCTTGTCTTTTTGTTTTACGGATAAAAAAATCAGCTGAGCAGTTCCATGACCTTTGAGTTGAATTCTTCAGCCGGGAGGTCGTAGGGAAGCCAATGGATGGGGAAACCGCGTTTCTCCATTCCCCGAAACCATGTCATCTGGCGTTTGGCGAATTGGTGGATTGCTATTTCAAGACCTGAGACCATCTCGTCGTAGGTGAGTGCGCCGGTGAGGTGGAGGGTGAGGAATTTGTATTCGAGGCCGTAGTAGATGAGGTCGTCGGCCGGAATGCCTGAGTCAAGGAGACGGCGCACTTCTTCGACCATTCCGTCGGCGAGGCGCGAGCGGAGGCGCTCTGTGATGCGACGGCGGCGTGATTCGCGGTCGATTTCGACTCCGATGACCACTGCGTCGGTAAGCGGCGACGGTTCGGCCTGACGGGCTGCGTCGGGGTGGTCGGCATAGTAGGTCTGGATTTCGATGGCGCGGATGGCGCGTTTTGCCGTGTCGACATCTGTGACGTTGTGGAGTGTCTTCATACCGGCAAGGATACCGGTGAGCTCTTCGAGGGTCTTGCCTTCAAGGCTTTGACGGAGCGACGGGTTTTCGGGGACTTCGGGGAGTCGGAGACCTTTGAGGACGCTTTCTACATAGAGCCCCGTGCCTCCGCAGAGAATCACGCTCTTCCCGCGCGCCTCGATGTCGGTCTTTGCCCGGTGGAAGTCGCGCAGGAACTCATAGAGGTTATATTTATAACCGGCGGGACATATATCTATAAGGTGGACGGGGATTTCGCCGTATTCTTCGATGTCTTTGCCTGTGCCGATGTCCATGCCGCGGTATATCTGGCGGGAATCGGCGCTGATGATTTCAGCGCCGATGGCACGGGCAAGCTCTACGGCCCTGCGGGTCTTGCCTGAAGCCGTAGGGCCGGTTATGACAATCAGCCTGTCAGTGTTCATGAGTCGTGTCGGTTTTTAGGCTTGTGACGGACGGCGCAGACGGCGGTGGAGCAGTTTACGCAGACGGAACAGGGGTTTGTCCTCGTTGAAGCGTGCGACTTCGAGCCACTGCGGGTCATTGAAGTCGACATTCCAGTCGCAGATGCCTTTTAGGCGGAATGCCGGCCGGTAGTTCTTGATTTTATAGAGACGGCGGCCGTCAGCATCGTAGGTCTTCCAGGCCATTGTCACGGTGTAGAGACGGTGGATTTCCGATGCCAGCATCCGGGTGAGCTCGTGGTTGTAGAGCAGGCGCTGGAGTTGCGAGAGTGTGAACCATTGGCCGCGCATCGAAGTGTCGTGTATGGCTTCCTTTGAATGGACGCAACAGATAAAGTGGAATATGTTGGCCAGGCCGGACAGGTCGGTGCTCTTATACATGAAGCGGACCGTAACTTCGTCGGGCGACAGTCCGGTCAGGTTGGAGAGATGTTCGGTCGCTTCCTCGACGCTGACAGAATTGCGGTGTGAGAGGCTGACATCGGTGGGGGAGTCGAATTTATTGCCGTCAGGGAGGTCGTGGAAGCCTTCAGTGCGGCTGAGGAAGATATTGTCTTCGTAGAAGATGAGGAAACGCACGCCTGAACCGTTCATGCATACGCGCGGATTAAGCTCGATATGGTTATAGTAATAGCTCCAGAGCGCGAGATACCTCATGCCGAAGAATATTACTGAAAGGCCGTAGCAGATAGACGGAATCCAGTTGTAGAAGAAACGGTCGGCACTGTTAAGATTGACATTGACATAATAGAAGGCATAATAGAGCCATGATGTCAGCGTCATTATTGTCGATAATACGAGCAGCGTCCTCTCCTGGTAGCGGCTTTCCTGCGAAAAGACTTTGCCGAGGAAACCACGCTCGGATGCAGTGCCGTTGCGGATGATGCACCGACGGCAGACGGTTGCGTTGTTGCCCTCGATTTCAGACAGGATACAGAAAAATGCGGCTACCGGACCGAGGATAAGTACGGTTAGGTAGGGGATGTGCATATTAATCAGTTCTTCGGGATAGAAGAGTGATATGATGCCTCGGGTGTAGATGAGAGAGATTATCACCATGATGAGGGCGGAGGTGCAGAGGGTGCGGACGCAGATGGTCTGGATAAGGTCGCACGACGACGCTTTAAACTTCCAGCCGTTGTTGCGGTAGAGAATCAGAAGCAGCATGAGTCCAAATGTGATAATCGGTATCCAATGCCGGGGGACGAACAGAGCTGTGAATTCAGGCAAAGCGAGAGCCCCCACCGATATGGTCCAGTTGAGCCATAGGGTGAAGATTGCTTTCTCGTTTGTGATGTGATGCTGGGTCATTATGTCAGGGCTGGGGTGTCTTAACGCAGATGTGAGTTAAAGTATGAGAGCATGCGTGAGTAGACCGAAAGGCGTGCTCCGCAGCCATATATTGAATGGTTCATGTTGGGGTAGATAAACATGTCACACCATTTTCCCGCAGCCTGGAGGGCCGAGGTGTACTGGACGGTATTCATGAAGTGGACATTGTCGTCGGCTGTGCCGTGCATCATGAGCAGAGGCACGGAGAGATTGCCTACGGAATTGAGTGGGGCGGATGTCCTGTAGCCGTCCTCATTTTCCTGAGGAGTGAGCATATAGCGCTCGGCATAGATGGTGTCGTAGTAGCGCCAGTCGGTGACGGGGGCGATGGCTACGGCGGCAGCAAAGGGAGTCGAGGGTGTGGAGACACACATGAGGGTCTCGTAGCCGCCGTAGCTCCAGCCGCAGATGCCTATGCTATTGGCCTTGACATACGGCTGGTTTGCGGCCCATTTGGCCACGGCCTGCTGGTCGAGTGTCTCGTAGTAGCCGAGATTCTTATAGACGATCGTTTCCCAGGCACGTCCGCGTCCGCCGGTGCCTCGCCCGTCGGCGCAGATGACGATATAGCCCTGCATGGCTGCATACTGCTCCCAGTCGATGGCCCATGAGTCGAGCACCTGCTGTGAGCCGGGACCGCTATACTGTGTCATGATGACCGGATATGAGCCTGAGGGCGAGAAGCCTGCGGGTTTCAGCATGTAGGCGTTGATAGTGACACCGTCGGGGGTGGTGACGGTGAAGAACTCGCGCTTAGGTGCGGAGGCGTATTTCGATTTTACCGTGGTGTTGTCCTCAAGCACGCGGACATCCTTGTCGGCTATGGTGCGCAAGGTGTAGACTGGCGGGGTCTGGGCATTGCTATAGTTGACGGTATAGTAGTTTTTAGCCGGAGTAAACCAGGCTGAAGCCGAGCCCTTCTCCGGTGTGATATGCTTCATGATGCCCTTGATGTCGATACGGGAGACGACACGGTTGACAGGGCCTGTGGCCGTCGACTGCACATAGTGGTTGCCCTTGGCATCAGCGCCGTAGTAGGCGAGTACATCGAAATCGCCCTTTGTGATGGCGCGTGTCATAGTGCCTGAGTAGTTATACTGGTAGGCATGGGTGAAACCTGTACGTGACGAAAGAACGACGAAGTTGTCATCGTTGAATGTCAGGTCCTCATAGGTCGCAGGCTCAAGCCATGCCGATTCCTCCTCGACGAGTATTGACTTGGCCACGTTTGAGCGTCGGATTCATGCTGAAAAGCTCCATGCGGGTCTGCGCGCGGTTGAGAGTGGCGATAATCAGACGGTCGGGGCTTCCGCCGTAGGCTATGCGCGGGATATATTCGATGCCGGAAGCCGGGATGTCGAGGTTTTTGGTCTTGCGGTTGTCGACGTCGTAGCTGTGGACGCTGACTTTTGAGTTGGGCTCTCCGGCTACGGGATATTTATATGTGAACGATCCGGGATAGAGCGCATATTGCTCCATCGGGTCGCAAGTGCCTTCGTAGAGAGTGAAAGAGTAGGCCGGGACTTCAGCTTCATTATACTTTATGTAGCATAGCGTCAGGTTGTCCGGTGCCCATGCCATAGATACGGATGTGGTAAACTCCTCCTCGTAGACCCAGTCGGGCACACCGTTGATGACCTTGTCGACCTTGCCGTCGGTGGTCACGTCCACCTCGGTCCAGTAGTCGATCTTGTGGAGGTGTATGTCGTTGTCAGAGCCGACAAAAGCCACCATGCGTCCATCGGGCGAGAAGAGGGGTGCGCGCTGATATTCGAAATTGACCGACAGCGGATGGAGCTGGCGGGTACGGATATTATAGACATAGTGTTTCGCCATCGACGAGCGGCGGTAGATAGGTTTGCGCTCACGGCTGACGAGCAGTTTGGAGCCGTCGGGGCTTAGCACGAAGCTCTCGATTGAAGCTATGGTGGTCTCGCGGGTGTGGGTCACGTCCATGACTGTCTCGATTTCCTTGCCGGTGGCGGTGGCGTATTTCACCACCCGCTTGCCATCATCTGAGAGGGCGAGATAGCTGAGGCCGTCGGCGAGATATGCCGGACGGGCTACGCGTGTCGGTGCGTTTTGCGGAAAGACGTATGGTGCGAGATTCTTGTCGTTCGATATATTGGCCGAGACTGCCGGAAGGGCGGCCGAAGCCATCAACAAATATGTAAATACTTTTTTCATATTGCTATTGAAGATAGGCATATATTATATGTGTTGAATTGCAGAGGTGGTGACGATGGCCGTGACCCTCATGGTCGCGTGACGACGGCCGTGGCGGCTGATTTGATGTCAGAACAGCGAGAGCTGCGCCTCGTTGTCGTTGACGGGCTTGCGTGGCGGTTCGTGATAGCCGAAGTCGGGGTCATCGTGCTTGGAATTACCTGCAAACCAGTCGGTGTTGTCAAGGTCGCTGTCGATACGCACTTTTTTAGGCCGTCCGCGGCGTTTGGTCTGGCGTTCGGCGGCAGGCCGTACTGATTCGGGAGTCGGGGAGGGGAGATTGACCGGGCCGGTGGAAAAGGAGCGGGGCTGCTCTTCGGCCTTTTCGCTGCGTCCTGCGAGTTCCGCCTTGAGGCTCTTGATTTCGCTGCGCAGCTTCATCTCGCTGTTGGCCTGATTGTAGAGGTTGGTCTCGATGGTGCGGCGGAGCGAGGCGTTCGATTCCTGCAGTTCGCTTATTTTCGCATCTTTCCGCGCCTTTAGGTCCTCGAAGCCGTCGAGCTGCTGCTGGATCTGGCTTACGACGGCTTCCTGTTCCTGCTGCATACGTTCGAGCTCATTGCGTGCCGACGCGGCCTGATTGCGCAGGTCGTTGATCATCGCGTCGCTCATCGATGTCTTGACTTCAAGCTGCTCGCGGAGGGTGGACTGCCGGGCTGTCTCCTCGCGCAGGCGTTCGCATTCAGCTGCCATTGACTCGCGCTCGGCGGTCAAGGCCGACTTTTGGGTTTCAGCTTCAGTTAGGGCTGATTGCGTCTCCGAAAGTCTTGTCTCAGCTTCAGCGAGTTTCGATTCGGCTTCAGTGAGCCGCGCGGCTGATTCCGCAAGCCTGGTTTCGAGGTCGGAGATCCGCCCTGCGTCCTCGCTGCCCGTAGAGTCGGTGGCTTCTGGCGCAGTTTCATCTTTTTTTGCCGTAGCTGCGGCTTCAATAGCCGATGCAAGTGCCGACTTTTCGTCTTCGGTCTCTTTTAGCCTGGTTTCAAGCTCCGAGTTGCGTGTCTTGAGGCTTTCGGTCTCAGACTCCAGCTCTTTGAGCCGCGCTGTAGCCTTGGCAAGTTCCTCGCTGTCCTGAGGCTGGTGTTTGCGGCTGAAGAATCGCTCCTTTTCCTGCGCCTGTTTTGTAAGCTGGGTTTCGAGGTCGTTGATGCGGTCGAGCAGGGCGCGCTTCTGACGGTCTACGCTTAACTGCAGGCGACGGTTTTCCTTGCGCAGTCGCGACAGTTCGTTGTCATCGCCCTCAAGCTCGTTTATTTTTTTTAGAAGTGCTTCCTTTTCCTGTTCCCATTTACGGTTGTCGGCCGACAGGGCCGAGTCGACGCGTTGCCTGAGCGATTCTGAGAGCGAATTGAGGATATAGCGGCGCTGGGCATCGACGTTGAGACATTCCCTGACAAATTCGGGCTGAGTGCGGTTGAAAAGATCGATGACAGCGTCAAAGAGGTCGTCGGTGAGTTTAGCGTCTGCCTCAGCTGCTGATTCAGTCTCGGATGCGGCTTCGGAATCAGCGGGCGCGGACTCACGCGCGGTCTGCTCCTGCTGGGCAGCCGCGTTGCTGTCTGTCCCTGATGTCGCCACGCTTTGATTGCTGACGGCATAGGTGGGGACTGTGGGGTCGTATTCCCCTTCTTCCTCTTCGGTTTCAGGTGAAAAACCGAACGCACGACGTAGGATTGTCATTACAGACATATTGGCACTGTGTTATTTGTCACGGGTAGATGGCCCGGCGGCAATCGCCCGCGTAGTTTCAGGGTATGTGATAGGATATTTTGAAGTGGTGGGCATGAGACCGCCACAATGCAAAGTTAGCTGAAAAAATCCAAAATACACCTATGTTTAATGTATTTGTAACCGAAATGTCCCAAACAGATGAAAAAATCTGTGTAAATTTGCAGTCCAATTGAAAAATGTCTGTGAGAATGTTTCGAAAAATCATAATTGGCCTTGTCATTGCCTTTCAGACCATAGTCGCGTCTCACGCGTCTGATGCTGGTGACGGCTCGATGGCGCGGTGGGGCGATCTCGGCGACGGGACGTTTGCCAATCCCGTGCTCAACGCCGACTATTCAGACCCCGATGTGATCCGCGTCGGCGACAAGTACTATATGACGTGCTCCGAATTTCATTTCATGGGCATGCCCGTGTTGGAATCGGACGATATGGTCAACTGGCGCATTATCGGACAGGTTTTTGACAGACTGGATTTTCCGGGCTACGACTCCATGGCAAAGTATGCCGAGGGGACATGGGCTCCCGCCCTCCGCTACCACGACGGGAAGTTCTGGATATATGTCTGTACACCCGGGGAGGGGCTTTTCATGTCGTCAGCCGAAAATCCCGCTGGCCCGTGGTCACCGCTGCATCTGGTAAGGGGTGTGGCCAAATGGGAGGACCCGTGTCCATTCTGGGATGATGACGGAAGTGCCTATCTTGTCCGCAGCCGTCACCGTGCCGGGCCGATTATTATCCATCGGATGAGTCCCGACGGCCGTGAGCTGCTCGACGATGGCGTGACGGTCTATGAAGGCCCTGTCGCCGAAGGCCCGAAGATGTTTAAAAAGGACGGTTACTACTACATCAGCATTCCCGAAGGCGGTGTGGGCGAAGGCTGGCAGACCGTGTTGCGTTCGGAAAATGTCTATGGCCCATACGAGTCGCGCCGTGTGCTCGAACAGGGTTCGACGGCTGTCAACGGCCCTCATCAGGGTTCGCTGGTCGATACGCCCGACGGTCAATGGTGGTTCTATCATTTTCAGTCAGCCGGGACGAGAGGCCGTGTCGTTCACCTTCAGCCGGTCAGATGGACCGACGGTTTTCCTGTAATCGGTACGGACTTTGACGGCAACGGCATTGGCGAGCCGGGGAGCGTATGGCCTAAGCCAGTAATCAACTCCGCGTCTGCGTCTTCACCGCAGACATCCGACGAGTTTGACTCACCGAAGCTTGCGGTCCAGTGGCAGACCAACCACAATCCCGTAGCCGGTAGCCTTTCGCTCTCTGAGCGCGAGGGCTGGCTGACCGTCGCTCCGCTTCATGCCGACAGACTCCGCGATGCGCGCAACCAGCTGACGCAGAAACTTATGGGTTTTCGTTCGGAAGCTGAGACCGCTATTGATATTGCCGATATGAAAATCGGTGACCGCAGCGGGCTCGAATGTATCGGCAAGCAGTTTGCAGGAGCCGGAATCATGATTGAGGATGACGGCGGGAAGGCTATGCCTGTGATGTATATGGAAATTGACAGTATCGTGACTTTCCGTCATTGTCTGGCTGCTGCCGTTGACGGATGCGTGATAGTCCGCCTTTCGTCGGATACATCAGCCGGTGATTTCCGGTTTTCATACAGCACCGACGGCGGGCAGACGTTCTTGCCGCTCGGTGAGCCATTTTCCATTAAGGAAGGTTTCTGGAAGGGTGTCAGGACCGGAATTTATGCCTATTCCACCGCCATCGTGTCGCCCGGCGACCGCCGCCGGACGCATTTCGACTATTTCCGTTACCGCCACGACGGTCCGGGTAGCGGACTTGAATGAAAAAATGCTTGTTTCTTAGCCTTTTATACCATGTGAAGCGTTTATAATGAATAAACCAAACGACCACTTAGCCAATGAATAGGAACATCAATGATTCAGCCTCCGGCGACTACACCATGCTTGAGGCCATCGAGGAGGCCAAACGCTGTCTCCACTGCAAAAATCCTCTCTGCAAGAAAGGCTGCCCCATCAGCAACGACATGCCCGAATGGATTCGCGAGCTTTCTATGGGCAACCTCGGCAACGCCATGGCCATCATCAATGCCAAGAGCAATCTGCCTGCCGTCTGCGGACGCGTCTGCGCCCACGAGCGCCAGTGTGAGGGCAACTGCATACTCAACAAGAAGAACGCCCACATCAACATCGGCAAGCTCGAACGCTTCGTGGCCGACTTCGACAGTGCCATGAACCTCACGCGCGAGAACCTCGTCCCCAAGACGCGCGGACGTGTGGCTGTCATCGGAAGTGGCCCTGCCGGTCTGACCGTCGCGGGTGAGCTTTCGCGCAAGGGCTTCGACGTGGAGATATTCGAGATGGAGCCCGAGGCCGGCGGAGTGCTGATGCTCGGTATTCCCGAATACCGTCTGCCTAAGGACGTGGTTCGCCACGAAATCAAGAAGATATGTGAGCTCGGAGTGCGTATCCACTGCAATGTCACAATCGGCCGTGATTTCACTGTCGACGACCTTTTTGCACAGGGTTTCGACGCCATCTTCATGGGCACAGGCACCGGTAAGCCCAAGAAGCTTTCGATTCCAGGGAAGGATTACGAGGGAGTGCGTCAGGCCATCTACTTCCTGCGCCGCGTGAGCCTCTACAATTCTGGGCTCATCAGCCGCGACGAGATTCCGGTCAAGGAAGGCGACCACGTGTTTGTCATCGGTTGCGGCAACACGGCCATGGACGCTGCCCGCACGGCCCTGCGCATGGATGCCGGGGAGGTGACCGTGGTCTACCACCGTTCGATAGAGAACATGAGCGCTCTCCGGGCCGAATACGACGAAGCTGTCGAGGAGGGAGTGAAGTTCATGTGGAATGCCTCGATTACTGAAATCCGAGGTGAGGGAGGTGTCATTAAGGAGGTTGTCATCAACCGCGAGGGTGAGACCATTACTCTGTCTGCCGACAAAGTGATTATGGCCGTGGGCAGCCAGCCTGCAAGCCGTATTGTCTCTACCACCGAGGGCATCAAGGTCGATGAGAAGGGCTATGTGCTCACCCGCGAGACGCCCTACGGCATGACCAGCCGCAAGGGTGTGTTTGCCGGCGGCGACGTGACCAACCGTCCCGCCACGGTGGTCCATGCCATGCAGGATGCCCGCAAGGTGTCTGACGGCATCATGCAGTATGTCGATGCCCTCAAGCTCATGACTGAAATAGACTCCAAGGAAATCTGATTTGGTCAGAATCCTTGTAAAATAAACGACGCAGCCACCCGGTTTTTGCATTATCGCACTTCTATCGGGTGGCTGCGTCGTTATCTTTGCATTCAGAATGACACCTTCAGGGGATTGCGCAGGGTTTCGGCGGAGCGGCGCGCTATCTCCTGCCAGTCATCGAGACTTTCGATTCCGGCTTTGCTCCATCCCGACCCCCACCAGTAGGTATAGGCTGAGCCGGGTTTGCAGGGTGTGGCTGTGATTACGTGGCCTATGGCGTCGCCTTGCTGCACCATGGGTTGCATGACGGTTGTCGACGGTGAGTCGGGGGCGATGACTCCTATGTAGATAACCCCGTTGCCACGGTCGGCATGGTCGGTCGAGTCGGCATAGGCAACGAGCCCGTGGTCGGGGTCGAGACGGTAACCGCCCGGATTCTGGCGGTGGACCACTATTCCGGATGCTACGGGACGGATCTGCGATAAGCCTTCATAGCTTATTTCGCAGCGGTTGAAGTGTGTCCCTGAGTCGAGTGACAGGATGCGGGTTTCGCTGACTGAGTCACCGTCGACTTCCACGGGGTCGAATCTGAGGCGGACAGTGAAGCGGAGAGGTCCGTTGTCGAGAATCTCGAAATCCGTGTAGCAGTAGGGATAGGCGAATGAGAGGTCGCTGCGCATTAGTGCCGAGCAGCCTGCGCCGAGAGTCGGGCCGACGGTGTAGACATCCATGCCGGTCCCGCTGTCAATGTGATAAGAGATGATGCGGTATATGCTGTCGGCCTTGGCTTTTTCACCGGCTTCGCGGAGCCGCCTGATTTCGGCGCGGATTTCCTGATTACACTCCAGTTCGTAGCGCTCGCGGAGGACCGGGGCAGTGGTTGCGCGTTTGGTGAAAATGTCGTAGCCGTAGAGCTTGTCGCCGCGCCGCTGGATGGCCGGACCATAAAGGCGATAGCCTGATTTGTCGTTTTCCCACGCAATGTCGTCGAGGCGGTAGGTATAGAGCGCGCCGCAGCTGACGGTGTCGGCGCTGACTGCCGGATGTCCTGATTTGGCTGTAAACGTCACCGATGATGATGCGTTGACACTTGCCGGAAAGATGACTTTACGGTCATGCGTAATCTGATAGCCGATTTCGCGCTTGTCGGGGTCGATGATGCGGAAGACGGGGCCTGTCCGCCTGATAAGACTGTCGAGTGATATTTCAACGATTTCGTTCTGACGGTCGAAACCGAGTGGATTGCTGACTGTGATGCTTGCGGTTTTCGCGCAGATGGCCGAGGGAATAAAGCCGAGAAATGCGACTACGCAGGGAATGAGGATTTGTGTCATGGTCGGTATAAATGGTTGGTATATCGTATGATTTTTATACCTGCAAATTTAATGAAAATAATCGTCCATGCCACCGTCAGGTAAGTATGTCGGTAAATCCGTTTGATTGTGTATTTACTTGAATGTTAATTAGATGTGATGGTGTGTTGCCGTTTTTAGACAGTCAATTGGTACGATTCTTGAATAAAAAGGTACGATAGTTGAAAATGTGGATGCCGACCGGTTGTAATTTTGTGGAAAATCATATAACTTTGTGATAGGAATAACCATGAAAAATAGGTTTCACACATGAACGCGTGTTTCAAGCAATTGTTATGTCTGTCATGTTCCGTTATTCTGTCGTTTGGGGGCATGGCTTCTGCTAATTCGGCTGAGATGACCGGTACAAGCCGGTTTATCAATCTCGGTCTGGGTTCGGGACTGTCGCAGATGTCGGTCATGAACATCTTTCAGGATTCAAAGGGCTATATATGGTTCGGTACGCGCAACGGACTGAACAAGTATGACGGCTCTGGCATGAAAATCTATAAGGCGGCTGTCGGCGACGGCAAGGCGGGACTGATTAACCGTCAGGTGACTGCCATTGCCGAGGATCGTCACGGTAATCTGTGGGTGGGTACGTCGCAGGGTCTCAACCGTCTTGACATGGACACCGATGAGATTACTCCGTATGGCGCACCGGAATATTCCTGGCTCGACACGCATATCGACGATATTTTCATCGACTCGCAGGAGCGTGTGTGGCTCGGCACGGCAAGGGGACTCTGGCTTTTCGTCCCGCAGTCGGAGACGGGCCAGCCTCTGAAACTCAATGGTGAGCTTGACAATGAGGCCGTCACTGTGGTCCGCGAGACGGCTGACGGACGTTTCGTTGTCGGGACTCAGCGTAAAGGAGTATATGTCTGCGAGCCGTCATTCAAGAAGTTTGCCAACTACTCTGAGGCCAATATCCTTCCCGACAACAATGTGGCCGACATACTTGTCGACGACAAGAGCAACTCCATTTGGGTAGCCATCGCCGAGAGCGGGATAGTGCGTATCGACATGTCTACCGGCAGTGCCCGGCGCTACGACAGTTCGAACTCTCCTCTTTCAACCAACACTGTCAGATGTTTGGCGCGTAACGGTGACCAGATTTTTGTCGGTACGTTTGACGGGCTCTATGTCATTGACATAGCCACCGGCAGTCTGTCCCTTCATTCGCGCGCCGACAAGAGCCGTGGCACACTCAGCCACTTTTCCATCTATTCGCTCTGTGTTGACCGCAGCGGAGGCGTGTGGGTCGGGACTTATTCGGGTGGCGCGGACTATTTCAGCCGCTTCAACAACCGCTTCACCCTTCATGAACCGGCCGACAGCCACGGCGTGATTTCGGGTATCTATGGCCCGATGGCCGACGGTGGGTCAGGCCCGGTCTATGTGGCCACCGAAGGCGGTGGATTGATGGAGTATGACATGACCGGCGGCCGCTCGGCCAATTATCTCTACGACACGCGGAGCATCCCCACGTATAGTCATAACATCGTCAAGTCCGTCTTGCAGGAGTCAGACACTATCTGGTGCGGCACCTCTCAAGGTACGGTCTATGCCTTTGACAGCAAGCGTCACCGCTTTTCTCTTGAATACCGTCTGCCCAACACCGCCTCGGTCTACTCGCTGATGCGTGCTTCTGACGGCTCTATGTGGGTCGCCACTTCGAAACCGTCGATGAGCCTCGTCAAAATCACGCCTGACGGAGCTATGAAAGACAGTTTCGAGGTCTCCGATACGCTTTGGCGGCCGGGTAGCTCGCGCTGTCTGCTCGAACTGCGTCCCGGTGTCGTGCTCATAGGCTCACGTAACCACGGACTGTATAAATATGATGAGAATGCGCATACGTGCGTCATCTACAGCAATAGTGGTGACGGCGGTCTGCATCTGCCGTCAAACTATGTCACCTCCATCCTCCGCGATTCCGGAGGGCGTGTGTGGGTCACCACCTTCGGTGGAGGTCTCAGCCTCTATGACGAGGCAAACGGAATCGTCATGACTGTCAACTCGGCTTCCGGACTCCGCGACGAAGACATCTGCATGGCTGTCGAGGATCGCGACGGTCTCATCTGGCTCAGCGCGACGGACTGTATCATGCGCTATAATCCGGCTGACGGTTCTGTCCAGAACTTCATTGTCGGCAACGACATCGGTGCTCAGGCGTTTACGCCCCACAGTGGCCGTCTGATGCGCAACGGCGATGTCTGCTTCAGTGTGAGCAAAGGTTTCGTCACCTTCAGCCCCGATAATCTTGTGATGAACACCTACCGTCCGCCGGTCGTGTTTACCGAACTTGAGGTCAATAATGACAGGGTAGTCCCTTCCGATGGCAAAATCCTTAAGGTCGAGCTTGACAACACCGGGACTATCGAGCTCGATTACAATCAGAATAACCTTACCATCAGCTATGCGGCCCTCAATTTCGTCAATCCTGACCAGAACACCTATGCCGTCAGGCTGCGGGGCCACGACGATGAGTGGCACAACGTCGGAAACCGTCGCTCGGCTTATTTCACCAATCTGAAGCCCGGTGAATATGTGTTTGAAGTCAAGGCGGCCAACAATGACGGAGTCTGGAACGACGAGCCGCGTTCCGTAAGGATTGTGATTCATCCGCCTGTATGGGCTACATGGTATGCCTATCTTCTTTATGCCGTCCTTTTCTTCGGGACATGTTTCCTCATCGGTTACTATATAATAAAGAAAAAAGCGCTTGAACAGCGCGTCCACTATCAGCGTCTGGAGCAGGAACGTTCCGAGGAATTCCATCGCACGAAGCTGCAGATGTTTACCAACTTTTCACATGAGCTGCGCACGCCGCTGACACTCATACTCTCGCCTCTTGAAGAACTCCTTCACCGCACGGATTTCAACCACGGCGTGAAGAACAAACTGAGCCTTATCTACAACAATTCGCAGCGCATGCTCATACTCGTCAACCAGCTTATGGATTTGCGCAAGACCCAGTCTGGAAAGATGAAGCTTAAGGTGTCGAAGGAGGACATGTGTTCGTTCATGCAGGAAATGTATTGCGCGTTCAATCATCTTGCTGTCGGTAAGGAGATAAACTTTGAATATCGTAGTGATGAGGAGCGTCTGCCCGCGTGGTTCGACAAATCTGTCTGCGACAAGGTGATTTTCAACCTCCTATCCAATGCCTTTAAGTTTACGCGTCCCGGCGACCGTATTGTCATGTCTCTCAGCCGTGTGACCGACGGTCTCGCCGTCCCCGGCAGTTTCAATCTCGGGAAGCTGATGGCCGAGGGGCGTGAATATGTCCACCTGTCGGTAAGCGACACGGGCCGGGGAATCCCTCCGGAGGATCTGATTAAGATTTTCGACGCGTTTTATCAGGTGGAGGGCAGTCAGTCAAAGGAAGCTACGGGCACGGGCATAGGCTTGAGCCTGACAAGAATGATTGTCGAGCTTCACCACGGTGTCATCTGGGCCGAAAACAATGCCGGGGGCGGAGCCGTGTTCCATGTCATTCTCCCTGTCGACCGTGGGGCTTATTCCGACGACGAGATGGACAAGGATGCCGCAGGTCGTGTCGTTGTCGATGTCATTCCCTCCGAAAAGCCCGAAACCATCGAGCTTGACAGGCGCTACACGGTGCTGCTCGTCGAGGACACCGATGAGGTCCGTGCCTATGTCCGCGACTGTCTTCTGCCATATTTCGATGTGATTGAGGCCGATAACGGCGAGACCGCCTTTGACCTCGCCGTCGAGAAGTATCCCGACATCATTGTCAGCGACATCATGATGCCACGCAGGAATGGCCTTGAGCTCTGCTCGCAGATTAAGGAGGATCTGCGCACCGAGCATATACCGGTTATTCTCATGACTGCCCGCTGCATGGTCATGCACATCAAGGAGGGATTCTCGTCGGGAGCTGACGACTATATTGTCAAGCCGTTCAGCATGGATGTGCTCATCTATCGTATCCGCAACATACTTTCCTCGCGCGAAAAGCTCAAGAAGCTCTACGGCAAGAAGTTCTCGCTTGAATCAATGGGCATAAAGATTGTTTCGGCCGAGGACAAGTTCACACAGAAATTCTTTGAGGTCATTGAGCAGAACATCGCGAATCCCGACCTTAATATCGACATGATATGCCGCGAGGTCGGTCTGAGCCGCACCAATCTCTACCGAAAGCTTAAGGCCATCACTGACCTCTCGCCGATAGAGCTGATCAGAAACAAACGTCTCGAAGTCGCCACGAGGCTGCTGCGCGAGTCGGACTATACGGTTTCGGAAATCTCGACCTATGTCGGTTTTAACAGCCATGCTTATTTCACCCAGTGCTTCAAGGCTGCCTATGGCTGCTCTCCTTCCGAATATCTCGCTAAGGAGCGTGTGGCTGTCGGGGCTGAAGCTGTTGCGGAATGATGGCGCGCGTTAGAGATTAATAAGATTACCTCTCACATCGGGTCGCGAAAGCTGATGGACGGCTTCCGCACCGATTTTTGAAGCGATTGAGACATTATTTGAAATGCTCCACGGAGATACCTGATATCTTCGTGGAGTTCTTTGTATATATACTTCGAAATATATGGGTTTAACCGATGTCTCAGATGGTTGGATGATTGAGGTGTTTACCTTCCCATTTCCCGGTTCTCATGGCGGGCCTTACCGGATTGCCGGGTGGCGCCCCCGGAAGATGGTCGGATGGATTTCAAATGGAAAATCCAGGAAACATGGTCTGTAAATTGAATTGCAACGGCAAAAATACGCTATATTAACATGTTGGGATAATATTTGAAGCATTTGAAATAATCCTAAAAAACGGTTTCGGCGTTCCGTCATACCTTTGCACTGTCAACCGACAACAACTTCAACCGACCAACAAACAATTTTAAGAAATAAAAAACATCCATGAAACTACAGTTAGGTCTTCTCTCAACAGCGCTCCTGTTTGCATCGTGTGCCAACAAGACTACCGCCGAACGGGATATAGTAAGTGAAAACTTCGAGTTCTCCGCTTCGCAGCTCAAGCACGCTTTCACCGAAATCGACAGCGCGAGGGCTCATCTCACGGAGAAGCAGATTGCCAACAATGTGTTTGCCCCCCGCAACATTGAGCCTGACGGCTCTCTACGCCTCGTCGCGTCGCGTGACTGGTGTAGCGGATTCTTCCCTGGAGAATTGTGGTATATGTATGAATATACTGGTGATGACTTCTGGAAAGAGAAAGCGATTGAGTTTACAGCGCCGGTTGAGCAAGAGAAAACTAACGGTGGTACTCATGACATGGGTTTCAAAGTCTACTGTAGTTTCGGAAACGGATATCGTCTTACCGGCGATAGTACATATCGCGATATAATGCTTGAATCGGCCTCCACGCTGATTACCCGCTACAAGGACAAGGTGGGCTGCATACGCTCGTGGGACCACAATAAAGACAAATGGCAGTGTCCTGTCATAATTGACAATATGATGAATCTCGAACTGCTTTTCTGGGCGTCTAAAGAGTCAGGTGATTCAATCTATAGGAATATTGCTGTGAACCATGCGCTCACCACCATGAAGAATCATTTCCGTGATGATTACAGCTCTTATCATGTAGTTGATTACGATACTGTAAGTGGAGAAGTTCTCCATAAGCATACCCATCAGGGCTATGCTCATGAATCGGCATGGTCTCGCGGACAGGCATGGGGATTGTATGGCTATACGATGTGTTACCGCGAGACAGGCCGCGAGGAATTTCTTGCCCAGGCAAAGCATATAGCCGACTACATATTCAACAGTCCCACGCTGCCTGAGGATTTCGTGCCCTACTGGGACTACAATGCCCCTGACATTCCCGATGAGCCCCGCGACGTATCGGCTGCCACCGTGACGGCATGCGCCCTCTACGAGCTCTCGATGTATGACAAGGAAAATGCCGCTCTCCACAAGGACCGCGCCGACCGCATCCTCGACAGCCTTACGAAGAACTATCGCGCCGGACTCAACAGCGACCGTGGCTTCCTCCTGCTCCACAGTGTCGGTTCTGGCAACAGCAACTCAGAGGTTGATGTCCCCATCATCTATGCCGATTATTACTTCCTCGAGGCTCTGCTCAAAAAAGTCAAGCTTGAGAAAGAGGGCACGGCTATCCTCTGACGGTAAAAATAACAGCAACAAACTGCGATTACCCATATCGAAAGGAAAAGAAGGACATATTTTAAAGGACGTATTAAAATAGGTTTTTATATTTAGTTGGATTAGATATTGATAGATTGAGGTTATTAATTATGGTAAAAAGATTGTTTGTACTTAATGTCGCCTTGTTTATGTTGTGCGGGACACTTCTTGGGAAGGTTCCCGTACAGCATAAAACACGCCTCAACGAAGGCTGGACTTTTCTCCGACAGGATATAGGAAATATATGGGAAGCTGTGCGTCCTGTAAAGCCGGGTCAGCCCGAAGAGTCGCCTATATGGCAGGAGGTCACTCTGCCCCATTGCTTCAACGCTGAGGATTGTGTTGATCCCGACTTGAATTATTATCAGGGTCCGGGATGGTACAAGACACTTATTGAGATATCAAATCCCTACGAAAATGGCAGAGTGCTTCTCGAATTCGAGGGAGCGGGTCAGAAAACGGATGTGTATGTGTTCACTCAGAAGACAGGGAGCCACACCGGAGGTTATGACAGCTGGAATGTGGATATCACCGATGCCGTCGAAGCGTTTCGTAATTCGGGCGATGCCGTCCGTTTCGAAGGGAAGGTTCCGCTGAGCATCCGTTGCGACAACAGCCGTGATGCCGAGATGATTCCGTCAGACCTTTCCGATTTCAACGTATATGGCGGTCTGTACCGCTACCTTAACCTTGTTTATCTTCCTGCTGTCAGCATAGGGGAGCTTGGCATACAGCCCGAAGTCGCCGATGATTTGCGTAAGGCTACGCTCAAGGTAACCGGCGAGTTCTACAATCCGTCGGATGTCCGTTCAGCCGATGTCCGCGTGACTGTCAAGTCGCCTGAGGGGAAGATTGTCGCCACCCGCGAGCTTAAAGATGTCACTCCGCTTGGCCGGCAGCTTCTGCTCGACATTGATGTCGACCGCCCGGAGCTATGGGATGTCGACTCGCCCAAAAGATACACATGTGAGGTGACCGTGTCGGCCGGTGGCGATGAGGTCACGTCGGCAGAGCGTTTCGGCTTCCGCAATTTCAGGTTCATAGAAAAAGGACCGTTTCATCTCAATGGCCGCCGTCTGTTGCTTCGCGGCACTCACCGTCATGAGGACCATGCCGGGGTGGCCGCTGCCATGACCGAGGAGATGATGCGTCAGGAGATGGGCATGATGAAAGAGATGGGTGTCAATTTCATACGTCTCGGTCATTATCAGCAATCTGAACGGGTGCTCGATCTCTGCGACAGCCTCGGCATCCTCGTATGGGAGGAGATACCTTGGTGTCGCGGCGGTGTCGGCGGTGAGAATTACCGAAGCCAGGCACGACAGATGCTTTCAAATATGATCTCGCAGCATTTCAACCATCCCTCCGTGATTATATGGGGACTCGGCAATGAAAACGACTGGCCAAACGACTTCCCGACCTACGAGCAGCGCGAAATCCGCGCCTTTATGAGCGAGCTCAACACGCTTGCCCACCGCCTCGACCCGTCGCGCAAGACTGCAATCAGGCGTTGTGACTTCTGTAGTGACATCGTCGACGTGTATTCACCCACAATCTGGGCCGGATGGTATCGCGGCAATTTTTCGGAATATCAGAAATTCTCGCGTGAGGCATTCGATAAGGTCAAGCATTTTCTCCATGTGGAGTGGGGCGGTGACAGCCATCCGGGCCGTCACGTCGAGGATGCAGAGCCGACTAAGAAGGACTGGTCGGAAACCTACGTGATCAAACTCATCGACTGGCATCTCAAGGAACAGGAAAACATGCCGTGGCTCACCGGTGCGGCCTACTGGCCGTTCAAGGACTTCTCGACACCTGTCCGTCCTGAGAACCCCGTGCCCTATGTCAATCAGAAGGGAGTCGTCGAGCGTGATTTCACCAAGAAGGAGAGCTACTATGTGTTCCAGTCTTATTGGACAGACGCGCCGATGGTCCATGTCCTCGGCCATTCCCAGCCCGTGAGATGGGGCGATGATAATGAGGAGAAAGAAGTCCTCGTCTATTCCAACTGTCCGCAGGTCGAACTTTTTGTCAACGGTCAGAGTCAGGGAATCAGGAAGCGCGACAGCCAGAACTATCCTGCCGCCGGTTTGCGCTGGAATGTCAGGTTGCGTCCCGGCGACAACGACATCCGTGCCGTTGCGACTGCAAGGGACAAGAGCCGTCATGAGGATAGCCTGTCATGGGCCTATCAGACCGAAAAGTGGGGCGATGAGAGCCGTCTGGTAGTCACCGGGATGCCGCTTGCCGACGGTTATGAGAGAGTTGATGTCCGCATGGTCGATGACAGAGGGGTGACCTGTCTTGATTCGCGCAGATTCGTGCGTTTCGAACTCGCGGGCGACGGTGAACTGATAAAGAATCAGGGCACAGCCGGGGGGTCGTCCAAGGTGGAGCTCTCAAATGGCCGCGCGTCAATAAAAGTGAAGAAGGGCAAAGGAAAGTCGGTTGTCGCCGTCAAGTCCGATAAGCTCGACACCCAGTTCCTAACCATAAATTAAGAAACTGTCATATGAAACGATTTTGTCTGAGCCTGGCCGTCGTAAGCATGTTCGTCGTGCTGTCGTGTGTCACTTCGTCATCATCAGGAGTCGCGAAAGAGGTAGCCTCTCCATTACAAAGTAGAATACTCGAACAGGCCGCTGCCGACATGTCGGCTGAACCTGTGACTGTGACGGCCTTCATCGCCGAGCGCAGTGCCGGTTCTCTCCACGATTTTTATTCCGAAGGTGATTACTGGTGGCCCGATTCGCTTAATCCTGACGGCCCTTACATACGTCGCGACGGTCGTACAAACCCCGACAATTTCGTGCAGCACCGTCATGCCATGATTCGGTTCAGCCGCATAGTGGGCAATCTCACATCGGCCTACCTTCTGACCGGCGATGAGAGCTATGTCAAACCTGTCCTGACTCATGTCCGCGCATGGTTCATCAACGATTCGACCCGCATGAATCCCAATCTGCTCTATGCCCAGGCCATCAAGGGAGTGGCGACAGGACGCGGCATCGGAATCATTGACACGATTCATCTCATCGAGGTGGTGCAGTCGCTCTCGCGTCTCAGGGATGCCGGTCTTGTCCCCGATGATGTTGACTTCGGTGTGAGCAAATGGCTTGCTGACTATGTCGACTGGCTCATGACGCATCCCTACGGAGAGCATGAGATGAACGCCACAAACAATCACGGGACATGCTGGGCCATGCAGGTGGCCATGTTTGCCAAATATACGGGCAACAGGGAGGTGATGAACCTGTGTGCCGACCGCTTCAAGAACGTGTTTATGGTCAATCAGATGGCCGACGACGGCTCTTTCCCGCAGGAGCGTGCGCGCACCAAACCTTACGGCTACTCGCTCTTCAACCTTGATGCGATGGCTACGCTTTGCCAGATTCTTTCAACTGATGACGACAATCTGTGGGACTACACCACTGCCGACGGTCGCAACATGCGCAAGGCCATCGAATACATGTGTCCTTATATCGGCGACAAATCGTCGTGGGATCTTGACCCTGATGTGATGTATTGGGATGAGTGGCCTGTCGCCCATCCGGCACTCCTGTTTGCATGGAATCACTGGGGAGATGATAAATACCTTGCTCTCTGGGACAAGTATGAGCATTTTCCCGAAAATGACGAGGTGATACGCAATCTGCCAATCCGCAATCCGGTCATCTGGCTCTGAAACATTTTGAACGATAACCTTAGGCGATAAAGAATACATACTGCAATGAGATATAGGAATTTCACATCGATATTTTTGATGCCGTTGGCGTTGATTTCAGCTCTGGAGCTTGATGCGCAGACGAGCTACACGACTACCGGCTATGTGACGAATGCCGACAATGTGACCATGAAAGTCACACAGGAGACATCCACGCGCATGCGCCGCACCACATCTCAGGGTGACCCCGGCGCACGGCTCGGATATGCCCCCGGCGACGCTCCTTCGCAGCTTGCCTTGCCGCTTGCAGAGTCAGTCATGGCCCGCTATCCTGACTACCGCACCGCTTACTGGAAAGACTATACCTATGTGCAGGGATATATGTTTGAGGCAATGGACCGCCTCGGACAGCTGACAGGCGACCCGGCCTATACAGCCTACATGAAGCGCTATATCGACAATTTTGTTGATGCCGACGGAAACTACACCGGAGGAGCGCTCACCAACCTTGACAATTTCATGACCGGCTCGGCATTCTGTACGCTCTATGCCCGCACCGGTGATGAACGCTATAAGAAGGCTGCCCTCCAGATCCTTAAGGGGACAGAGACCTATCCGAGTTCCGACGGCCAGTTCTGGCACGGCAACAAATCGCCCAACATGTGGGTCGACGGCGTGTTCATGATGCAGATGTTTCTCATACGTTGCGGTCAGCTCGTAGGCGAGACCGATTATTGCTACGATATAGCCTGCCGTAACATCAAGGCGGCCGCGAAGCATCTTCAGCGTCCCGACGGACTGATGCTTCACGCTTGGACCACAGAACCCTCGAAAGCTGAGTGGGCCGATGCCGACGGACTTTCGCCCGAAGTGTGGAGCGAGGGGATGGGGTGGTATTCGCTTGTTGTCCCCGAACTGCTTGCAGTCCTTCCCGAATCGCATCCCGACTATAAGGAAATCAAGGAAATCTACCTGAAAATGTCGAAGGGCCTCAAGGACTGGCAGGACAAGAATACAGGCGGATGGTTCATGGTGGTCGACAAGGGGAGCAATCCACTCAACTTCATCGATCCGTCGGGGACGGCGATGTTTGTCTACTCCATCCGCCGGGGAATTGACCTCGGTCTGCTTAAGGAGAAGGACTACGGTCAGGTGGCCCGGCGCGGTTATGAGTCTCTGTTCCCGTTTGTCAGGGTTAACGGCCGTGGCCTGCTCGATGTCATCGGCGCATGTGACGGCGTGACAATCAAAAAAGATTTTGTCACATACGTTACGCTCGATAAGGTTCTGAATGCTAAGGAAGCCGTGGCCGGAGTGCTGTGGGCTGCCGTGATTATGGAGAAAGAGAATCTGAAGAAACAATAACTCATGCAGTAAATCACGCGAATCATGAAATCACATGTCATACTTTCAGGAGCGATGATGCTTGTCTCATCGGCGGTTTCGGCTACGACAGTTGAGAAGGCCGACACTACCAATGTGCTTGGCGAGGTCGTTGTGCTCGAGACATCGGCAAAAGCGCCTGTGGCCCTGCTGCCGCTTGATGTGAAAGTCATCGGGGCTGATATTATCGACAACAGTACAGAGACCAATCTCCTTCCCGTACTTCAAAACCGCATCCCCGGCATGTTTGTCACCGAGCGGGGTCTGGCCGGTTACGGTGTGAGCGGCGGAGCTGCCGGAACGGTAAATATACGAGGTGTCGGCGGCGGAAACAAGGTGCTTTTTCTCATTGACGGTCAGCCGCAATGGGCCGGAGTGTTCGGCCACTCGCTGCCCGACACATACGTGACAAACGACGTGCAGAAGGTCGAGGTGGTCAGCGGGCCGTCGTCGCTGCTCTACGGATCCGGTGCGATGGGTGGTTCAGTCAACCTGATTACACGTCGGGCCGAAGCCGACGGGCTCAACGGCTCAGTGAGCGCGATGGGCGGAAGCTACGGCACGCAGAAATATGGCGCTAAAGCCGGATATAAGAATGGAGCGTGGAGGGCGTTTGCAGCCGCAAGCTACGAGTCGACCGACGGTAACCGCCGTGGAATGGACTATTGGCTGTCAAATCAATATGCTTCGCTGAGCTACGCGTTTTCAAGACATTGGGAAGTCGGGGCAAATGTGATGCTGACCGAGACCAAGGCCGACAATCCCGGCTCGGCAGACCTTGCACGGCCACTTGAGATGTGGTCAAGGATGTTCCGCACCACTACGTCGGTGTTTGTCAAGAACAATTATGAAGTTTCGTCGGGCGGTGTGCAGGCTTACTATAACTGGGGAAAACATAAGATTGACGACGGGCTGAAAAACGGTCAGCCTCGCGATTATCTGTTCAATTCGAAGGATTATAATATCGGTGTCACGGCTTTTCAGACTGTCCGTCCGTGGGAAGGCAACGACCTGAGTGTAGGCGTGGACTTCAAGCACTGGGGCGGCGAGGCGTGGAACTCGGCTAAAGCTGACGGCAAAGAGAGCCCCATCAGCGACAGACATGTCAATGAAATCGGCGCATACGCCATGATGCAGCAAGCATTTTGGGGCAACCGTCTGAGCCTCAATGCCGGTGCGCGTATAGAGCATTCGTCGCAGTTTGGCAATGAATGGATTCCGCAGGCCGGATTCATCTACCGTCCATGGTCGGCAAGCCGCATGAAATTCAGCTATGGCAAGGGTTTCCGTTCGCCCAATATCCGTGAGCTTTACATGTATGCTCCGCGCAATCCTGAGCTGAAACCTGAATCGATGGATAATTTTGAAGTCGAACTCCGCCACTGGTTTCTAGACAGCCGTCTTAACACCGGTCTGGCGCTCTACTACATTAACGGTGACAATATGATACAGACGGTCATGGTCGACGGTGCGGCGAAGAACATGAACGCAGGCAGATTCATCAACAAGGGATTTGAGCTTGATGCGTCGTTTGCCATTGACAGCGAGTGGGGCGTGACGGCCAACTATGCCTATCTCCACACGTCGACAGATATTCTCGCCGCTCCGAGGCATAAAGTGTTCGGCGAAGTGTCCTATACGCCGGGTAACTGGCAGTTCACACTCGACGCAATGGGCGTTTGGGGCATGAAAACCGAAAAATCCACAGAGCATTATGTGCTTCTCAACGCCCGCGCCGCCTATACGTTCACATTCAGCAAACCTCTGACCCTCTTTATCAAAGGCGAGAATCTGACGGCGACCGACTATCAGATCAACTACGGTTTCCCGATGCCTCGCGCCACGGTCATGGCCGGGGTGGAGTGGAAGTTCTGACCCTCTCGTATATCTGCAATTTTATTTAACTCTGAATCATGAAAACAAGGAAACTTTTAAGCGCTATATTCTTAGCATTCATGGCTGCCGGCCCTGTGACGGCGACGGCGCAGACAAAAATGCCTGCGGCCTGGCAGTCATCAATGGTGAAAATCACCGCCGACGGCAAGCTTGAGTATATACCCGACGAGGAGGGCAACATAATTCCCGATTTCAGCCGTGTGGGCTACCATCACGGCGACAAGGGACTGCCTCATCATTCGCCTGTAGTCACCATCTCACCTGTCGAGGGCGATAATCTTGCCCATATCCAGGCGGCAGTCGACAGGGTGTCGCAGTCAGTCCCCGATGCCAACGGCCACCGTGGAGTGGTGATGCTCAGGCGCGGTGTCTATCCTATATCAGGCACTATCGTCATCAATACAAGTGGCGTTGTGATTCAGGGAGAGGGCAGTAACATAGACGAGACGCGACTGATAGCCACTTCCCGTCAGCGTCATCCGCTTATAAGGGTGTCGGGTGAAGGCAAGAGAGAGGAGATTCCCGGCACGCGAGTACACATCACAGACACGTTTGTCCCTGTCGGCACTCATTCGTTCACGGTATCAGACGCAAGCGGTTTCCGACCCGGCGACAGAGTGATACTCTACCGCCCCGCCACTCAGGAATGGATTCACGACATCAAGATGGACCAGATTGTGGAGCGCAAGGGTACACGCCAGTGGACTCCGAGAGAATACAATCTCGCTTTCGAGCGCGAAATCACGAAGATTGACGGCAACCGCGTCTATATTGACAATCCGGTAGTGATGCAGATGTCGCAGAAATATGGGGGCGGAGAACTGTATAAATACACTTTCGACGGACGTATCAGCGAGGTCGGCGTTAGGGACATCTGTCTCGATTCGGAATTTGAGGACTATGAGGATACACAGCACGGATGGATCGGAGTGCAGCTCGACAAGGTGGAGAACTGCTGGGTCGACAACGTGACCGGCTTTCATCTCGGCTACGCCTGCGTCAGCTGCGAACGCAATGCAAAGAACGTCACCGTCAGAAACTGCCGCTGCCTCTCGCCGAAGTCGGTGATTACCGGTGGGCTGCGTTATGCCTTCAACAATATCGGACAGCAGAACCTTTTCATCAACTGCCAGAGCCGCGAGGGCCGTCACGACTACGTGACAGGTTCGCAGGTCTGCGGCCCGAATGTGTTTCACAACTGCACGGCAACCCAGAGCTATGCCGACATAGGCCCGCATCACCGCTGGGCCGTAGGCACGCTCTACGACAATATTGTCACCGACGGCGACATCAATGTGCAGGACCGTGGCAAGATGGGCAGCGGACACGGCTGGGCCGGGGTGACCCAGGTTCTATGGAACTGTCATGCCGGACGTGTGGCCGTCCAGAGCCCGTGGACATCGGGCAAGAATTACAGCATCGGCACAAAGGCCCGACGCTATCCGGGTGTGTTCACCGACCGTCCCGCCGGTGAGTGGGAAGGGGAGAACGAGACAAACGTCTTCCCGCGCTCGCTCTATCTCGCACAGCTGATGGCGCGCAAAGACGGTGACCTGTCCGGCCTTACAAAATGAAACCTTATATAATACAGCAACTTATCATGAAGAAATTATCACTCATATTAGCAATATTAACGATTATCACTTCACTCTCCTGCCGGGCGGAGTCAAATATTTCGCAGGAGGAAAAAATGCAATGGTGGCAGGATGCCAAGTTCGGAATGTTTGTTCATTGGGGACCGTATTCCCTCTATGGAGGGGTGTATAATGGTCATAACCAGCGGCGTGGAGGTGCGGAATGGATAATGAACCGTTGTAAGATTCCCGTGCGCGAGTATCGCGCCAAGGCCAGTACGTTCAATCCTGTCCGTTTCAATGCCGACAGCCTCGTGCTGACCGCCAAGAACGCAGGTATGAAATATCTTGTCTTTACGACCAAGCATCACGACGGTTTTGCCATGTTCGGAAGCAAGGCGAGTAATTTCAACATTGTCGACTATACTCCCTTCGGACGCGACATTGTCGATGAGGTGGTCGGTGCATGCCGCCGCCACGGCTTGAAAATCGGTTTTTATTATTCGCAGTCGCAGGACTGGTGTAACCCCGGCGGAAGCACAGCCCGAAAGGAGATGAAAGAGGGCTGGGCCAACCGTGACTCTGTCGAAATTGACGAGTATACGCGTCTCCACCACGGTGCGTGGGACGAGTTGCAGACTTCAAAATCGTTTAACGACTACTTCTATGGGGTCTCTCTTCCTCAGATTAAGGAACTTCTCGAACGTTATGGCAACGACCTGGGTGTGATTTTCTTTGATACACCTCAGGCCATAACCAAGGAGCAGGCTTCTGACATGATGAAGGAGCTGTCGAAATATCCCAAGGTCATTGTCAACGACCGTCTGCGCCGTCCTGACTTCCCCGGTGACTACAAGACACCTGAGGGGAGAGTCCCCAAGGCCGAGGACATCGAGGGAATCTATTGGGAGACCTGCATGAACATAGGCAGTTCGTGGGGCTATAAGAGCTGGGAAAAGGCTTGGAAATCCTCACAGACAATTCTCCGCAATCTGCTGACCATATCGTCGATGGGCGGAAACTATCTGCTCAACGTGGGGCCTGACCCTTATGGCGAGATTCCTGCCGAAGCCCGTCAGTGTCTCTACGAAGTGGGGCGTTGGCTTTCCGCCAACGGTGAGGCGGTCTATGGCACTCGACGTAGCAATATCCCTACCGAATGGGGCGCATGTATCCGCAAGGACAATGGCCGCAACACCACGCTGTATCTCTGCGTGTTTGACCGTCCCGAATCAGGCAAAATCTCGCTCAACACCTCCCTCGGTGGCCGACGGGCGACTATGCTTGCCGACGGCACACCTCTTAAATTCACATCGCGCAAGGGTGTGACCGAGATTATGCTGCCTGAAAAGCTGACAGATCCCGTGGCTACTGTGATAAAGCTTGAGCTCAAGGGCAGACTGCCGCAGGAAAAGCTTATCTCCAACTTTGAAAAAGTCTTTAAGATCGTCGATGCCGACTGACCACGGCTCGCCATGGAGGTTGCGTAAAGAGTAGAAACGCGTATCAATTATTATTTGGATTGTATGGATTTGAGAAAGAGATTGAGTCTCCTCCCGATATATGTAGCAATGGTTTCGCTCAGTGTGACCGCTGTCGGCGAAGATATGAAACTGTGGTATGAATCTCCTGCATCTAAGTGGGAGGAGGCTCTACCTCTTGGCAACGGGCGCATCGGTGTCATGGTGTTTGGCAATCCTCTCGAAGAGCTTTATCAGCTCAACGAGGAGACCCTATGGTCAGGCGGACCGTCTGACCGTAACAATCCGGAGGCCAAAGCGGCCCTTCCCGCAATCCGCAAGGCTGTCAACGACGGAGACTATGCTCTGGCCCGTCAGCTGTGGAAGGATAATGCACAGGGTCCTTACACCGCGCGCTATCTTCCGATGGCCGATATGCGCATTTCGATGCATCAGACCGGTGAACCTGCCGATGTCTACAGGGACCTTGATTTATCGACGGCTACAGCCACGGTCAGCTACGTCGTTGACGGTATCAGATTCAAACGCATATCATTTATCTCATATCCCGATCAGGTCATGGTGGTGCGTGTCACGGCCGACCGTCCCGCGTCGGTGTCTCTCGACCTCTCGATGGGCAGTCAGCTGCGCTACGGTTTTGATGATTCCCGCGACGAGGCCCTTTCACTTGTTGGTAAAGCGCCGGTCTATGTGGCTAACCGCGAGTATGATACGCGTCAGGTGGTCTATGACGAGAGCGGCGCGTCGGGTATGAATTTCGAGGCCCGCGTAAAGGCGATAGCCGAGGGAGGAAGCGTGAGCTACGGTGATTCGACCATTACAGTGGCCAATGCCGATGCCGTCACCTTTATCATGTCGGCTGCTACCGACTATGCCGGATTCAATAAGCAACCCGGAGCTGACGGTGTCACACCTAAGAGAAAAAATGATGTAATTTTCAATAAAATATCCGGTCGGACTTATGCGGAGCTACTTGACGCTCATCTCGGAGACTACCGTAACCTTTTTGACCGTGTGAGCCTTACGCTCGGCAATGCCGACAGCCGTCATGCGTCGCTGCCGACTGACGAGCGCCTGCGACGCTTTGAATCCGATGATTCTGACACCGGTCTGGTGGAACTCTATTATCAGTATGGCCGCTATCTTACCATCGCTTCCTCGCGGGCAGGCGGTCTGCCGTCGAATCTGCAGGGAATCTGGAACCGTCATGTCCAGCCGCCGTGGGGATCGAACTATACGGTGAACATCAATACCGAGATGAACTACTGGCCCGTCGAATGCACCGGACTGTCGGAGTGTTTCGCTCCTTTGTCGGATTTCATATCCGCTATGGCTGTAAACGGGGCTGAGACAGCCCGCACCAACTACGGGATTGATTCCGGCTGGCTTGCCCATCACAATTCCGACGCATGGGCGCAGACATCTCCGACCGGGGGCTATGCCGATGACCCGAAGGGTGCGCCGAGATGGTCATGCTGGCCTATGGCCGGTGCATGGTTCTGCCAGCATCTATGGGAGCACTATGCCTTTACGGGCGATGAGGCGTATCTGCGTCAGACAGCCTATCCGCTGATGGAAGGCGCTGTGAGGTTCATGTTGGCATGGCTGCAGGAAGATGAGTCGGGTTATCTTGTGACCAATCCGTCGACATCGCCTGAAAACCGGTTTTTCTATAAAGATTCCGATGGTGTCAGGAAAGAGGGCGAAGTGGCCAAAGCCTCGACAATGGATATGGCCATAATCCGCGATTTGTTCACCAATTATCTTCAGGCATCATCCATCCTTGGCGGACACGGCCTTGACTCGGATGTCAGAAAAGCGCTATCATCGCTCTATCCGTTGCATGAAGGAAGCGAGGGGCAGTTGCAGGAATGGCATGCCGATTTCGAGGATCAGGATTCTGAACACCGCCATGCGTCGCATCTGTTTGGGCTTCATCCGGCCAAGCAGATTCTGCCACGGCGCGACAGGCAGTTGGCTTCTGCCGTGAAGCGTTCGCTGCAGCTGCGCGGCGACGGAGGTACGGGATGGGCCATGGCATGGAAAATCAATTTCTGGGCTCGTCTGGAAGACGGAAACCATGCATACAGGATGTTGAAAAACGGACTGAAGTATGCCGACGTGACCGAAGTGGCTACAAAGGGTGGCGGAACGTATGCAAACCTGTTCGATGCCCATCCGCCGTTTCAGATCGACGGTAATTTCGGTGGCACTGCCGGAATCACTGAGATGCTGCTGCAGAGCCATGGCGGAGAGCTGTTTCTGTTACCGGCTTTGCCCGACGACTGGAAGTCAGGTTCAGTCCGTGGACTTCGGGCGCGCGGCGGGTTCATTGTTGACATGGACTGGAATGACGGCGAGCTGACACATGTCAGAATTCATTCAACGCTCGGCGGAAACTGTCGCATCAAGAGCCGGACACGGTTAAAGGGCAGGGTGGCAAAGGGTGTCAATCCTAATCCTCTCATGTTTGTCCCTGAATCTCCGGCATTTGTCAGCAATAGCGCTGCAAAAGGTAAAAGAGCGACACTTGATTTAAAAAAGACATATACAATAGACGTAGCAACTGAAAAGGGAAAGACTTATGAATGGTAGGCATCGCATATCTCTGATTGTAGCCTGCGGGCTGGCGGCTCTTGCATCGAATGCGGCCGACGGACGTGGCTGGAGGTTTTCGTCTGATTCATTATTGGTGACACAGGGCACGACTTACAGATATACGGTCGATACGCCTGAAGGCAAAGGACTGACCTCAACCACTCCGGATATAGGCGAGCTTCTGTCAGGAATCGGGGCGGTGACAGGTAACCGGTACCGCTTTGTCGACAACGTGGGCAACGAGTGCCGGACATCGGCGCTACCGGTCAAAGGTGACCGTCTGCAGCAGCTTGACGCAGCAGGAAAAGTTGTCAGGGAATATGGCATAGGACTGAGGCGCGAAGCGTTGCCGCCACGTGTGGTGTTTCACCGCGACAGCATGCGCGTCGGGGTGACTTCGGATATAACCATTGACTTTTTTGCCGGGCAGCGCTCGCCGGATGTGACGGTAGAAATCCTGTTTCCGCCCGAACTCCCTGTGACTCTCGATAATATGACGGTCGATGTGATAGGCCGTGGCTCGGTCGTGGCGCGTAATCTTTCGCAGCAGTCAGTCGGAAGGACCGGAGCAGCTTATCCGTATAAAAAGGTCGTAGATTCCGAATTGATTCCATGCGGAAAAGAGGGCTCATTGCTGCGGCTTACCGGACTCGACTTCCGCCCTGAAAACGGGCCGGATTTGCGGCTGGTGGTAAAGGGCCTGAAGGTCGACAGGGTGGGGGAGTATGAAATCAAGGCTTCCTACACAGCCTCGCAGCCCGAAACGCTTATGAGCCCGACCGCAACCGCGATACTTTCAGGAGTAAAAACGGTGGCTGATTTTAAGCGTGAACCTATGCGTCGCGGCGGTTATTGCGGCAATACCGACTTTTCATGGACGGTGTTTTCTTGGAGTCCCGTCACGACTAAAAAGCCAATCAGGGTGCTATGTTCGACCGACAAGGGCCGGACATGGACGGAGTGGGCAGACAAGCACCTTGAAGCCGACGACGGCGAAGTGCTTGTCAACAGGCTTGCTCCCGACAGACTCTACGCATTTAAACTCATCATTCCCGACGGCCCGGCCAAAGGGGAGTCAAATATAGCCTGGTTCTACTCCGGCGCATTCAATTCCGGGGCTTTCGGGGCGAAAGGCGACGGCGTGACCGACGACACCGACGCGCTCAACCGCCTGATAAGCTACGCCGGAAAACTTGGCGGTGGCGTGGTGAGGTTTTCCGGCGGGACATTCCCTGTGCGCACTCTGCATTTGCAGAGCAACGTGTGGCTTCAGGTCGACAGCAGTGCCGTCATCAGTGCCCTTCCCGGTGCTGACGCTCCGGAAACCACGTGGTTCAGCGACCGTGCCTACAGATCTGGGCTTTCACCGACTGACCCGCGCCCCTACAGCGATTCCGAGAACTATATGACCAAGCAAGATGTGGGCCACACGTATTTTCGTAATTCAATGTTTTTCGGCGAACGTATCGAAAATGTCAAGATTATAGGCACGGGACGGATTACAGGTGCAGGCAACATCGTGACGGGCGACAAGGTGATGAACAATGCTCCTGATAAACGCTGCGACAAGATGTTTACCTTCAAGCTCTGCAAGGATATTGAAATAGGCGGCGTGGAGACCGGTCGCGATATGTGGTATGACGAAAAGCTTGACTTGCCATATTATATCGAGGGCAATCGACATGTCTATGAGGATACCGCAATGCTCCACATTGACCAGGGTGGCCACTTTGTGCTTCTCGCCACGGGCACTGACGGAATCTATGTCCACGACACATGGTTTGGAAAACACAGTGTCGCCAACGCCCGCGACATTTATGATTTCATGGCCTGCAACGATGTACGTGTCACAAACATATATTCAAAAGTGAGTTCCGATGACATCGTGAAGCCCGGCTCTGACTGTTCGCTCGGTTTCACGCGTCCGGCGTCAAACTATATGGTCAGGAATATCGTGGGCGATACCAACTGCAACCTGTTTCAGATCGGTTCTGAGACTGCCGACGACATAAAGGACCTCTACATTGATAATATTTATGTGCTCGGTGCAAACAAGGCCGGATTTTCGATTTCGACCAATGACGGAGGACATGTGGCCAACGTCTATCTCAACAGCGGAAAGACCGGGCCCATACATTCGCGCTCAGTGATGAAGCGCACACGCTCGCCGTTTTTCATCTCTATCTCCAACCGAGGGCGTGTCCTTGGCGCTGAGGTGAAAAAATACAGCTTCATGGAAAACGGTGTGGAGCGCAACGAGCTGCTTGTCACCAATTCAAACATAGGGCGCGTCGAAAACATCAACATAAGAGGCGTTGACATCTCGGAGGTCTACGGCGGCTCATCGTTCCGCAAGGAGCGGTGGAAGCCCTATGACGGTTCGCAGAACGAGGCTGCCGCTATCATTGCAGGGTTCAAGCTGCCCGACGATGATGCGGTCAAAGGCGGAATTGATTTTTGGCTGCCTGACGGACGGCATACGGGATATGTGAAAGACGTGACATTTACGGATGTTAATCTCACGGTCAAGGGCGGCCATCCGAAGGATGATGCCGAAGCCGTTCCGCCTGAAATCGGTGTTGGGCGCTATAACGTGGGAGACCTCAAGGTGCAACCGGCCTATGGATTCTGGTTCAGGCATGTCGACGGAGTGAAAATGGAAAACATTTCAGTAAAGGCTGAGAAAAATGATGGTCGTTATCCGGTATATTTCGACGATGTCGCCAACGCTGATGTCCGTGAACTTGAAGTGATAGGCAATGCCAACCGCCGCGAACATGTCGGGACAGTCAGAAGCCGCGATGTAAGCGTGCATGTGGCCGGAGAGTCAGGCCCACGCCTTGCATGGAGCGCAAATCATCCCATAGGCGAGGCTGTCGGCATACATCCCGGCAGAGTCGTGTGGAGTCACCGTCGCGGAGCTGCGACTTGGAAGAAAGGTGAAGGCCGGTGGTCGGATGACACGTGCAACAGTCAGGAAGCTACGGACGCGATGGTGGCCGACGTGCTGACCTCGCTGACGGGCGAGGCTGACGAGGCTAAGGCTTGGAAGTCGCTGTTCAGATATTTCAACCGGACTCATGGACGTGGAAAGCGCGAATACAAGAAAGGCGAAAAAATAGCCGTGAAATTGAATCTCAATAACACTTTCGAGTATTCCGACAACGAGCAGCTCAACGCGTCGCCCCATCTGACCCTCTCTCTGCTGAGGAGCATGGTAAACGACGCGGGCATCCCGCAGGAGTGCATCACGCTGTTTGACGCAAGCCGTTTCATGACCGACGCACTGTTCAACAAGTGTCATGAAGAGTTCCCCGATGTCCATTATGTCGACAACGAGGGCACGCAAGGGCGCGAGAAGGCGACCTATACGGCCGATGCGATACCCTATTCAGCCGATAACGGTCGCCTTGCACGCGGACTTGCCGACTGCGCTATTGAAGCGGATTACCTTATAAACGTGGCATTGCTTAAGGGACATGGAGGTCAAGGAGTGACACTCTGTGGCAAAAACTGGTATGGAGCTACAGATATCAATCGTAATTTCCGCAAGAACCAACACAATAATTTCAATCAGGACCGTGGAGGCAAGCCGCGCTACATGACCTTTACCGATTTCATGGGGCATAAGGACCTTGGTGGAAAGACCATGCTCTTCCTTATCGACGGGCTGTATGGGTCGATGGATGTCAACGGCGCGCCTTCAGGCAAATGGAAGATGCCGCCGTTCAACAACGACTGGCCGTGTTCGCTCTTCGCCTCGCAGGATGGTGTGGCCATCGATGCCGTGGGGCTTGACTTCCTGACTTCGGAATTTCCGTCGATGCCCGATGTCGATTACTGTGACATGTATCTCGTCGAGGCCGCGCTTGCCGACAGTCCATTGTCTGGTACGGTCTATGACCCGGAGCGCGACGGGACGCGGCTGAAAAGTCTCGGAGTGTTCGAACACTGGAACAATCCGGTCGAGAAACTCTATAGCCGGAACATGGGCCGGGACTATGGTATAGAACTTATATATGTAAATCGCGATAAATAATATGTCTCACAGGGGCTTGGATTTGGATGTCATCAAATTCAAGCCCCTGTGAAATAATAATTGAAGTATTTGGAATAATCCTTAAACAAGGGCGCGTATTATTGATTTTATCTTTGCATTGTCAATCGTGACAATCTCACGGATGTCAATCGTAAACCAGTTCATAAAAATCAATAAGCGTGGAAAAAATAAATCTATTCAAGACACTTGCGTTGTCATTTGCGGTCATGACGGCATCAGCCGCGATGGCACAGCAGACTCAGCAGGACGACCTCGGAACGGACATGGGACTTTTCGCCCCGACCGATCTTCCCAACACTCCGATGGGTGTGCCCCAGGGTATTCATCCGGGTCGTGTCGCCTGGGCCTACGACTGCAAGGCCGCGGCATGGGACGGCAGAAAAGGACTTTACTCAGATGCAGAAAACAATAGTCAGACTCGTGTGGACGACATGATGGAAGGAGTCATCATGGCTCTTTCCACCATGTCCACTCCAAAGGCCGCGTGGAATCAGCTTTTCTGCACATTTAACGAAAAGAAGGGCCGAGGCTACACCGGCTACAAGTCCGGCGAAAAGGTTGCCGTTAAAATCAACCTCAACGACAACGGAGGCTCCAACATCATAGATGCCACTCCGCAGTCGGTGCTGGCCCTGCTCCATCAGCTCGTCGACGTGGCAGGAGTCCCGCAGGAATGCATCACGGTCTATGATGCGCAGCGCAGGGGAATTTCGGCTGTCTATACCTACGTCGAGCCTCTTTATCCTAATGTGGTCTATCAGAATTGGGGCGGTTTTGTCCCGGATGTGATCACATATTCGAGCGAAATCACCGATGCAGGGGCGCGCAGCCTTGCAAAAGCTGCCTACGATGCCGACTACATGATCAACATGGCTCTCATGAAGCGCCACTCGCAGCCAACCGACAAGTGGCGCGACGGAGCAGGTCAGACCGGCATAACCTGCACAGGCAAGAACCAGTTCGGTTCGATCGGAAATGTCCCTCCGCTCCATTTCTCAATCCGCGACTGGTCGGCCAAGCGGGGGATGGGAACTTATAACAGCATTGTCGACCTCATGGCACATGAGCGTATCGGCGGAAACACCTTGCTCTATATTGTCGATGCGATGTATGTCAATCCGAAGCATAACGGCAAGGCTGTGAAATTTCGGCGCGCTCCTTTCAACAACGGCTGGACTTCGAGCTTCCTTGCGTCGAACGACGCGGTCGCAGTCGAGTCCGTAGTGCTTGATTTCATCTTCTCGGAGTTGCCTCTGGCTGCGAATGCCGACAATTTCCTTCATGAAGCAGCCAATATCGGCAATCCGCCCTCAGGTATCAGATATGTCGGCTGTGATTTGAAGAGTCTTGGCGTTCATGAACACTGGAACAATCCCGACGACCGTCAGTATAGCCGTAACCTCGGCACTGGCGACGGCATTGAGCTCTACCGTGTGGCGCTCGACGAAAAGCGTCCCGCCATCGAGGCTTTCTATGCCGACCGCAATGTAATCGAGAAGAAAGGGAGCGCCGTCATCAGCTGGAACACTTCAAACGGCTCAAAAGTGACGCTCAACGGAAAGAATGTCGCACCGAAGGGCGAAATGACAGTGAAACCGGGCAAGACCACAGCCTATCATCTCGCTGTGACCGGCGCAGACGGCCGCACAGCCACTCAGGATATGGTGGTGAAGGTCGTCAGGACCATGAGCACATACAGCCCCGACGAGGCCAAGATTGAGGGAACGTTTACCCTTAACGACAACGGTCAGCTCGCGCTCTCGGGCGAGCGCAGCAAGGCGCGCAACATCGCCACGTGGAATGTCACTGTCCCTAAGAGCGGTACTTATCTGCTCAAATCGGTCTATACCGGAAGTGATCCCGCTCCTGCGTATATATTTGTCAACGGCAACAAGGTGACTGAAAATTACGGCTGGCTCATCTCGGCAGGCAAGACTCCGCGCGAATACTACTTCCCGGTCTATTTTGATAAAGGTATGTCGGTGTTACAGCTCGAAATGCCCGGACGTAGGGGCAATGCAATCCATAGCATTGGTATAGTGAAAGAGCTTAAGTAACAGCTCTTTCACTCATCGCTACCTGAAAAATATACCTCAATCAGACCACGGAAACCAATGGAAAAGCTAATATCAGTAATATTTTCTCTCCTGCTTTCAGCCGGACTCTGTGCCGGAGCGGCAACATTCAATGTCAGGAAGTATGGCGCTAAGGGTAACGGGAAGCGTCTCGACACCACGGCCATACAGAAGGCCATAGATGCCTGCACGGCTGCGGGAGGTGGGACGGTCGTAGTTCCTGCCGGTACATATCTCTCGGCAACTATAGAACTGAAAGACAATGTCAACCTCCATCTCGAAAAGGATGCTGTGATACTCGGCACGACCGACTGTAAGGCATACATAAATCTCGATCCCTTCACTGAAGGACTGGGTATTGATGTCGGCACTGCGCTTATGGTGGCCGTAGATGCAAAAAACGTATCGCTGACAGGCGAGGGTGTCATCGACGGTCAGGGATCGGCGCTCAAGGAGCGTCACATCAAGGAGGACACCCGTCCCGAAGGCCAGCGCTGGGGGCTACGTCCGTTTCTGCTGCGCTGGGTGCGCTGTCATGATGTCACTGTCAGAAACGTGACGTTGAAGTTTGCCGGTGCATGGACCTCGCACTATTTCCGCTGTGAGAACGTGACAATCGACAGCGTGACCATACGTAGTTTCGGCGTGGCTCACAATGACGGAATCAATATTGATGGTTGCAGCCATGTCCGCATAAGCAATTGCGACATTGTCAGCGGCGACGACGCGCTCTGTTTCAAGACGACTTCGGCCAAGTCGGGCTGCAATGACATTGTGGTCACCAATATGCGGCTTAAGTCAAATCAGGCTGGAATAAAGATGGGAACCGAGTCAATGGCTTCATTCGAGAATATAAAGATTTCAGACTGTCACATCTACGATACTAAAAACGGTGGCATAAAGCTATTTTCGGTCGACGGAGCAAAACTCCGCAACGTGGAAATCAGCGACATCACGATGGATGAGGTCAGGACTCCGATGCTGTTTCGTCTCGGCTCGCGGCTGAGCGTGTTCCGCAAGCATGAGGACGAGCGTCAGCCTGTAGGACTGTTTGAAAATGTGGTCATACGCAATGTCAATGCCGTGGCTGCCGACAAGGCCCAGCTCGACCCGCCCTCAGGAATCCTCATAACCGGCATTCCCGGACATTATATCACCAATCTCACGCTTGAGAACATACATATCCGTCTGCTCGGGACGGGGACAGCTAAGGATGCTCTCTGTAAAGTGCCCGAAGCCGAGGACCAGTATCCCGAAGTCAAGACGTTTGGCCCGAAAATACCCGCCTACGGGGTTTGGGCGCGCCATGTGCGCGGTCTGAAGCTTAAAAATGTGACTTTTGAGCTCAAGAATCCCGATTCCCGTCCCGAAATCATCTGTGAGGACGGCGATATGGAGATATATAAGTAACTGTCAAAAAAAACAGCAGTGTAATAAAGATGAAAATATCAGCAAATATAAGGGCATTCAGCCTTATGGGTGCCATAGCCGCAGGAATCATGACCCTCTCGGCCGAAAGGCGCGAGGCGCTGTCGCCTGACGGCAAGGTGAAGTTTGTGACTGAAATTACGTCCTCTGGTCAGTTGCAGTATTCAATCGTCCACGGCGGTACGGAGGTAATGCGTCCGTCTAAACTTGGAATCGTGAGACATGGCTCAGACCTCGGGGCGGATGTCAGGCTGACGGGCGAGAAAACAGAGGCGGTTGATACGCCTTACAGGCTGAAATCAGGTAAACGTCTTGAGACGCGTGACCGCTGCGGACAGACCACGTATAGTTTCACCACTTCGGCCAACGACAGGTTTGATCTTGTTGTCCGTGTCTACGACGACGGTGCAGCCTTCCGCTACCGGCTTCACGGCCCGACAGGCGTAAGCGACACGCTTCAGGCTGAACTCACGGAATTCTCAGTGCCGACCGGAGGCTATGCGTGGATTCACCCATACGACTGGAACGAGCGCCACAAACCGAGTTATGAGCAGTATAGCAAAAATCATATAGACATCAATACCCCGTCGCCTCATGACAGAGGCTGGGCTTTCCCGATGCTTTTCGAACTCAATGCCGGAAAGTGGATGATGATTACTGAAGCGGCTATCGACGGCACTTATCCTCCGACACATGTCGATAATTCAGGCGCAGACGGATGTTACAGAATCCGCTATCCTGAAGCGGACGAACCTGTCATTGCCGACGATCCGCGTCCCGTCTCTGAATATCCCTGGCTGACTCCGTGGAGGGCTGTGATTGTAGGTGACGGGCTGAATGATGTGTTCTCAACTCAGATGGTGGCCCATCTTAATCCTCCGTCGGTAATCGGCGACGATTCGTGGGTAAGGGCCGGACGTTCAGCCTGGAGCTGGTGGTATGAGGGACGCACAGTCCGCAGCTACGACACCCAGATCCGCTACGTTGACTTCTGCCGCGAAATGGGCTGGGAGTATTCTCTGATTGACGCAGGCTGGCAGTCGATGGACAAGGACGGAGTCAAAGGAGTGGTCGACTATGCAAATAAAAACGGTGTCGGCATCTGGCTGTGGTATCACTCAGGCGCAGGGAGCGGGGAGGAGACTCCTGTCCATCACCGCCTGATGGCTGACCGCAAACTCCGCCGTGTCGAGATGGAGCGGATCAGCCGCATGGGCGTCAAGGGGATAAAAGTAGATTTCTTCGACACGGACAAGCAGCGAATCTCGGCCCTCTATCCGCAGATTCTTAAAGATGCAGCTGATTATCATCTCCTCGTTGACCTTCATGGCGCGACTCTGCCTCGTGGCTTTGAAAGGACATATCCCAATCTGATGACCACCGAGGCCATACGCGGAGCAGAGACCCTCGGCCGTCAGGAACGTTGCGAACGGGCTGCTGAACACAATGCGACTGTCCCTTTCACGCGCAACGTAGTCGGTTCGATGGACTATACTCCCGTGACATTTTCGAATAAGATCCGTCAGGGAGTCCCGGCCATACGCCGCACCTCGATGGCCCACCAGCTGGCTCTTGCTGTGGTGTTCGAGTCCGGTTTCCATTGCTTCGCCGACAGGGCCGAGGCATATCAGGAACTGCCGAAGCTACCGAAGGAGTTCCTGAAAAAGGTCCCTGCCGCCTGGGACGAGAGCCGTCTGCTTTTCGGTTATCCGTCGGAATATGCTGTTGTGGCGCGCCGAGTAGGCGATGCGTGGTATATCGGCGGCATCAACGGCAAGGATGAGGCGCGTGAAGTGTCGTTCAGCCTTCCCGAGGGTTGTGCCGGTAAGAAATTCACGCTGATTACCGATGGAGGCGACATAAATTCGTTCGGCTACCGGACGGTTAAAAAGTCAGAGACGGAACTGTCTGTCAGAATGCTTGGCAACGGTGGCTTTGCCGTGGTGATTGAATGAGAACCGACAGATTGATGAATTACAGTGTAACATATAATTAACGATATGAATATAAGAATATTATTCGTCTGGGTGGCGTGTATGGCAGGCATGCTTTCGCTCAAGGCCGGGATAAACTGGACTGAGGTCGAGCCCGGAGTGTGGAAAGGCATTGTCGGCACTCCTGAAGATTATTCGCTGCTTTCGGCTGCCGGATGTGAGCCGTCGCGCGACGGGTTCACCCGTCTGCCGGAAGTCGCGCTGCCGGAATTTGCCGACCGTATAGTCGGTGAGGTTACCGACGGGAAGACCTGCCTTAGAATACCACTGACGAAGGAGGAACAGCTTTATGGCTTCGGCCTTAATTTTCAGACCGTCCATCAGCGTGGCAAGATTCTTAATCTCCACGTTGATCACTACGGTGGCAAGGATACGGGACGAACCCATGCCGTTCTATGTGTCGAGCGCGGGTTATGGCGTGTTTGTCAATTCAGCCCGCTATCTCACTGTCTATGCCGGGTCGGGTGCGCGCAAGGACAGTCCCGAAGCGCCTGTGGCAAAAGACAGGAATACGGATAAGTCATGGTCGTCACGTCCGTATTCCGATGCGGTCTCTGTGATGGTTCCCGCCGGAGGTGTGGAAATCTATCTTATCGCCGGGCCTACGCCTATGGATGTGGTGCGCCGCTATAATCTCCTTTGCGGAGGCGGCACGCTGCCTCCCCGCTGGGGTCTCGGATTCACCCAGCGCACACAGAAACTCTATGATGCCGCCCAGGTCGAGCACGAGGCTGACGAGTTTGAGCGCATGGGCTATCCGCTGGATTTCATCGGTCTTGAACCGGGATGGCAGAGCAAGGCTTATCCTTGTACATTCGAATGGGACACGGCGCGCTTTCCCGATGCTTCCGCATTCGTGAAGCGTATGCTCGACAAAAAGGTGCGTATCAACCTCTGGACCAATCCATACGTGTCGCCTGAATCGGATATTTACGGCAAGATGTATCCCGTGAGCGGTTCACATACGGTCTGGTGCGGTATAGTCCCTGATTTGGCCGACAGCCGCGCGCAGGAGATATGGAACGACAAACTTGAACGCGAACACATCAATATCGGTGTGAGCGGATATAAGATTGATGAGGTGGATGGTTACGATTTTTATATCTGGCCAGATGTCGCAACTTTTCCATCAGGAATTTCTGCTGAACAGATGCGTCAGACTTATGGCTTGTGGGTCCAGCGCACATCGACTGACTTATATAGGAAGCGCAATCAGCGCACGTTCGGTCTCGTCAGGGCCTCGAATGCCGGTGGCAATTCACTTCCCTATGTGCTCTACAATGACTATTACAGTCATCAGGATTTCATCACCGCCCTGATAAATTCAGGTTTCAGCGGAGTGCTGTGGACTCCTGAGGTCAGAGGCTCGAAGTCGGGCGAGGAATGGCTGCGCCGTTTCCAGTCAGTGGTGTTTTCGCCTATGGCCATGATAAATGCGTGGGCGAGCGGCACGAAGCCGTGGTCGTTTCCTGAAGTAGCCGATCAGGTCAAGGAATACTCTATGCTGAGAATGCAGATGATGCCTTATTGGTACACGGAGTTTGCCCGCTATCACTACGATGGCATCCCTCCTTTCCGTGCCATGAATCTTGAGCCGGGTTTCAATCCGGAAGATGCTGTCAGGACCGAGCTGACATCTGGAAATCTCGAAGATAATCCCTACCTCGAAGCTGTCACCAAAGAAATCAAGGACCAGTATATGGCCGGGGAGTATCTGCTTGTCGCCCCTATGTTTGCGGGGCAGACTTCGCGCAAGGTCGTGCTGCCCAAGGGTGACTGGTTTGACTTCTATACAGGTAGATATGCAGGCAACGGTGAGACAATCGAGGTGACTCCGGGGCTTGACCGCATACCGGTCTATGTCAAGGACGGCGGTATAATCCCGATGATGTCGCCCAGACTCCACGCTCCGGCAACCGGAGAAAAGGTTGATCTTGAAATCCGTCATTACGGCAATGCCGACGGAGCATACAGACTGTATGACGACGATGGCGAGACATTCGACTACGAAAAAGGCGAGTTTGCGTGGCGCGACATAAAGGTGGAGCGTCAGAAAAACGGAAAGTTCAAGGGCTCGGTTTCAAAGCCCGTGCGCGGTAAGCCCGATTCGGTTGGCAAAGTGTCGTGGAAATTCATGACTGACGAATGACCGATGTCTGCCAGCTGAAAGTAATTTAGTGACTAACCAACCATGAAATATTTCAACCGATGAATAAATTTTTTACATTATTTGCCTCCACACTCATGCTTGCGACGGCCTCTGCTCACCCGGCTCCGAAGCCTCAGAGCAAGACCATAGAAATGGTGGCCGACAATCTTAAGCTCACTCTTATGGTGGGAGATGACAACCGTCTCTATCAGCTTGGATTTGGCGATGCTGACAAGAAAGTCGCCATTCCGGATAAGACTCCTGCACGTGAAATGGAGTTTCTTCCGGCCTATGGCAACGGAGTCATTACCGAACCGGCCATCCAGGCTACGCACACCGACGGCAACACGTCGACCGATTTGCACTACATGTCGCACAAATGCGACACAATCTCGCCCGATGTCACCCAGACGGTAATCTCGCTGCGTGACCCGGCCTATAATTTCTTTGTGGATGTCTATGTGAAGTGCTATGCCCGTTCGGGCATGATGGAGATATGGAACACCCTCCGCCATGACGAGCGTGGCGGCAAGGTGGTGCTCTACCGCTATGCTTCAGCCTCGCCTCTGCTGAAATCAAAGGAGTATTGGCTGACACAGTTCAATGGCAAGTACAAACGCGAGGCCACACTCGAAGAGGAGCGTCTCGGCGAGGGCATAAAGATTCTTGATTCCAAACTGGGAGTCCGCGCCTCGCAATATCGCATACCATCTTTCATGCTTGCCTTTGACCATGCCGCGCGTGAGCGCGAGGGTGAGGTGTTTGCCGCCTCCCTCAGATGGTCGGGCAGTTTCCAGCTGGCGTTTGACATGGACTGGAACAAATCGCTGCGTGTGATTACGGGCATCAATCCCCTGGGCTCGCAGTATTATCTCGAACGCGGGGCCACATTCACCACTCCTGCTGTGCTCTGGACCTACAGCCGTAACGGCAAGGGCGAGGCAAGCCGCCGTTTCCACCGTTGGGCCACCGACTATGCCGTAAGGGATGCCGCGAAGGCGCGTCCGGTGCTTCTCAATAACTGGGAGGCCACACACTGCGATTTTGACGAGGAGCGTCTCGTCGGGCTCTTTGACGGAGCGCGCGAAATCGGTGCCGAACTGTTTCTGCTCGACGACGGATGGTTCGGCAACGGCGAATACTCGCGCGATGATGACAAACATGGCCTGGGCGACTGGGAAATCTCGACCAAAAAGCTGCCGCGCGGACTCTCATATCTCGCCAAGGAGGCATCGAAGCGTAAAATCGGTTTCGGCATCTGGCTCGAACCCGAAATGGTCAATCCCAACAGTGAGCTCTACAACCGCCATCCAGAATGGATCATCACCCAGCAGAAGCGCGACCCGATTCTCGGCCGTCATCAGGAGATTCTTGACCTGACGCGCCCTGAGGTGCAGCACTTCGAATGGCAGGTGATTGACAATACGCTCCGTCCCAACCCCGGGGTGTCATACGTCAAATGGGACTGCAACCGCTATGTAACCCAGCCGGGTTCGCAGTATCTTCCCGCTCACGAACAGAGCCACCTGCTCGTCGATTACAACAATGCGCTCTACCGCCTGATGAACCGTTTTGCCAAGAATTATCCCGATGTAACGGCCATGCTCTGTGCCGGTGGAGGCGGACGAGTCGATTACGGCGCTCTGCAGTATTTTCATTCCTTCTGGCCGAGCGACAACACCGACCCGCTCGGACGCATCAAGATCCAGTGGGGCTTCGGCCACTTTTTCCCTGCAAGCACCATCGCGGCCCACGTGACCCGCATGGGCAAACGTCACCTTAAGATGGCGATTGATGTGGCTCTGAGCGGCACGTTCGGCATTGACCTTGCACTCGACAAGGCAACGCCTGAGGAACGCCGACAGCTTGCCGACGGGGTGAAGCTCTACAAGAACGGCATACGCGACCTTGTGATGTATGGTGAGCTTTACCGCCTCGTGTCGCCCTATGAGACACCGCTCGCCGCTATGAGCTATGTGTCAAAAGACAAGAAAAAAGGTGTGGTCTATCTCTATCAGACCGAGGACGGAAATGTGCCCGTCATCAGGTTGGACGGCCTGAAACCTGAAGCGCGCTATAAGCTTAAGGAAGTAAATCTCCCCGCCGGATCGTCACCGCGTTTTGCCGACGCTACCTTTACCGGCAAGGACCTTATGGAAAAGGGTCTTTCCAACCCGCTGACCGCGCGGTTTGACAGCGCGGTGCTTCAGCTCGAAAATATTGACTAATATTATATCCCCCCCTGAAAATACGATGAAGAAAAGATTGATACTTGCGTCACTGTGCCTCGGACTGATGTCGTCGCTCTCGGCAGGCACTACCTCCGACCGCTGGCAGATAGGCGATGACGGTGCTATAAACTGGGCAGTCAAGGCCAATGATGCCCATTCTGACCATCTGGAGATGAGCGGACAGAAAATCTCGGTAGTGTTGCGCTACGGCGTGGATGCCGACGGTGCGTTTTCGCTCAACCGCAGCCTTGTCTTCCCGATGCTGCGAATGAAGCCCAACAAGACGCAGAATAACCTCAAGCAGCGTTTTGATGTCAACATTCCCGGCCTTGTGACCATCGATGACCTCAATATGACTGACGAGAAGGTCAGCAGCATAAAGTTTGACGGCATCATGACGGTCGAGAGCACTTTCAGCCATGTCTATCGCCGCAAGAAAGTCGACAACGCCGTGTCGCTCCGCCGGGTGCTCTATCCGTCGGTCGACGGTGCATATTATTGCGAGGAATACACCTTTACAAACAATATGCAGAATCCCATCACTCTCCGTGTGCCCGAATGGAGTGTCAGATACACCACTCCCGAGGAAGCCGGAGTCTATGGCTCGTATATAATCGAGGCATCGCTGTCGGAAAACGGACTTTTCACCCTCAAACCTGGCGAGAAGTTCGAGTTGAACGCTATCTATTCGGCACGCAAGGCTTCCGACAAACCGATGAAACGCATCAATACCGATGCGCAGCGCGAAGGCCGAAAGTCGCTTATTGCCGGATGGTGGGGCAATCTTGTGCTTGATACCCCCGATGATGTGCTCAACACCATGTTTTCTTTCGCCAAGCTACGTGGAGCCGAGAGTATCTACAACACCAAGGGCGGTCTGATGCATGGTCCCGGCGGTGAGGCATATTATGCCGCCGTGTGGGCCAACGATCAGGCCGAGTATATCAATCCCTTCTTCCCCTACCTCGGTTATGAGATAGGCAACCGGTCGGCGCTCAATTCTTTCCGGCACTTCGCACGTTACATGAACGATGACTACCGTCCAATTCCGAGCTCGATTATTTCGGAGGGTGAAGGGTTCTGGCATGGAGCGAAAGACCGTGGCGACGGTGCGATGATTGCCTATGGTGCGGCGCGCTATGCGCTTGCTCGCGCTGACAAGGAAGAAGCGCGCCAGCTCTGGCCTCTGATTGAATGGTGTCTGGAATACTGTCATCGCAAGCTTAACGCCAGTGGTGTGGTGGCATCGGATTCCGACGAGCTTGAAAACCGTTTTCCTTCGGGCGATGCAAATCTATGCACCTCGTCGCTCTATTACGACGCTCTTATTTCCGCGTCGTATCTCGGTCGGGAACTCGGCGTTCCTTCGGCTAAACTTAAGGGCTACACCAAGCGAGCGTCGGAACTTCGCAAGTCTATCGAATCGCATTTCGGATATGAGATAGAGGGTTATCACAGCTACAGATATTATGACGGCAATGATGTGCTCCGCGCATGGATTTGCATGCCGCTTACTGTCGGAATCAACGAACGCGCCAAGGGGACAATCGATGCGCTCTTCTCGCCGCGTCTATGGACCGACGACGGCCTGCTGACCCAGGCCGGTACGGAAACGTTCTGGGACCGTTCGACCCTCTACGCCCTGCGTGGTACAATCGCCGCCGGTGAAGTTGAGAAGGGCATCGATTTTCTCAAGCGTTACTCGCGCCGCCGTCTGCTTGGCGACCATGTGCCCTACGCCATCGAAGCGTGGCCCGAAGGGAATCAGCGTCACCTCTCAGCCGAAAGCGGTCTCTACTGCCGCATCTTCACCGAGGGACTTTTCGGAATCCGCCCGACCGGTTTCCGCTCGTTTGAAATGACTCCGCGCCTCCCTGCCGGGTGGAGCTATGCCAATCTCGACAAGGTGCGCGCCTTCGGGTCGGATTTTGACATCAAGGTGGCCCGCGCAGGCGAAAAGCTGAATGTCAAAATCATGCATGGAGGCAAGTGTATTGTCGATAAGAAGATTAATGACGGAGCAACCCTTAAGATTGATTTGCCGAGGAAATAATTCTTATAGCTTTTGGTAAAAATATGAAATATAGGCTGGAGTGATTCAGCCTATATTTGTATCCGTAAAAAACAACTACGCATCACCATTAACCTTCTGCCAGGATGAACAGATTGATTGCATTATCAGTAATAGCCTTTTCCCTTATAAACTCCATGAGCGCTCTGGGACTCGGACACCGGAATGAAGAAATTGAGAAAATCAAGTCGAACTACCGCTCAATCCTCGTCCCGTCAGTGTCTGCTACAGACTCACTGACGGCCGGACTGATGACAATCGCACCTGAGACCGAGATGTCTGACCAGGTGGTGATAGAGCTCCATGAGCGCTATCCGTTCGATATGGCCAAGGTCGAGGCGTATCTGTCGGATTTACGCGTCGACGGTTCGTGGGCCGACATTAACTATGCCGACACGCGGCGTTCGGGCTGGGACCCGAAACGCCATGCCGACCGTGTGCTTGAAATGGTGAAAATCTACAAGACACCCGGTTCGCAGATGTATGGCTCGCTTGACCTGAAGGAGAAAATCCACCGTGCGCTTGGCTACTGGTTTAGGGCTGAACCGAAATGCCTGAACTGGTGGCAGAATGAAATAGGTGTGCCGAAGACCCTCGGTCCGGCATGCATACTCATAGAGGATGAACTCTCGGAGACTGAAAAGCAGGGTATAATCGATGTGGTTTCGGCGGCACGGTTCAAGATGACCGGCCAGAACAAAGTCTGGCTTGCAGGAAATGTGCTCATCAGGGGCTTACTTCAGGATGATGCGCAGCTTGTCAAGATGGCCCGCGACACCATAGTGTCGGAAATCGCCGTAGGCCGTGCCGAGGGCATAAAGTCTGACTGGAGTTTTCACCAGCATGGCCCTCAGCAGCAGTTTGGCAACTACGGTCTGGCCTATCTGTCGGGCATGGGATTCTACCATAAGCTTTTTGACGGTACGGCCTATCGGTTTGACGATGAGCAGGAGGCGATACTCCGGTCGTTTATAAACGACGGTTACAAATGGGTGATATGGAACCGATATATGGACGTGAGCGCCCTTGGCCGACAGCTTTTCCATAACGCACAGCTTCACAAGGGCTATGCCCTCGCCTTTACGGCAGCCGGTTTCGGCATTGGCGGTTTCCCGGCTTCGGGCAATTCCCTGACGGGCCACAAGCATTTCTATGAGTCGGACTATACTGTCCACCGCTCGGCTGAATGGATGGCCTCGCTCAAGATGTCATCAAGCCGCGTGACAGGGACGGAGGTTGTCAACGAAGATAATCTTCTCGGCTATTATCTCGGCGACGGCGCTATGTTTTATTATGTCCGTGGCGACGAGTATTGCAATGTGTTCCCGTTCTGGGACTGGCGTAAGATTCCCGGTGTGACGGCCTATGAGGATGATGCCCCGATTCCCAATATCAGAAAAAATAAGTCGAAAAACGCAAGTCCCCTCGTCGGCGGTGTCGACTACGGCAGTGGAGGTGTGAGCGTCATGGTCCTTGACCGCGACAGGCTTAAAGCACGAAAGGCGTGGTTTTTCACGGATGATTTCGTGTTTTGCCTCGCATCGGGTCTCAGTTCCGACAGCCTGCCGCAGGTTACCACTTCGATTGACTCGCGGCTTAAGCGCGGCGACCTTTCGGTGCTTGATTCGGGGAGGTGGCGTAAGTTAGAGGGTGAGGAGCGTTTTGATTCGCGGATGACGCGGTTTTATCATGACAACGTAGGCTATGTCGTGATGCCGACAGCCCCGGTCGTTGCTTTTGCCGGCACAAAGTCCGGCGACTGGAGCGATTTCATGAAGATGTATGCTCCCGCCAGGGTCGAGGGCGACGTAGTCTCGCTCCATCTGCGCCACGGTTCGCGTCCAGACGGCGCTTCATACCGTTATTTTGTTCTTCCGGCCTGCCGGAAAGAGACTGTCGCCGGATTTAATCCTGCAAAGCGTGTGAAGATTCATCGCGATGACGATACGGCCCAGATTGTAGAGCTGCTTTCGCCTGAATCCCGGATGTGGGTGATTTCCTATACCGGTGAGACCGTGAAGGTGAAGGGAAAAACGTTCAACCCCATCCGTCCGGGCATCTATCTTGTTGAAAAAGGCCCGAAAGGTCTGACATCCAATGTGTTTACACAATTTGAAATATGAATAAATCAATTACATTGCTGATTGGCGCGCTTACTGTCCTCACGTCGTGTGGCGGAGTGAAGGAAAGCGCCATGAAAGAGAGTACGCTTTTCGTTGAGTTGCCCGACATGTGTCCGACTCCCGATGGAATGGCGGTCGATAAGGCCGGAAATCTCATACTTGCATGTCCGAATTTTGCCGACACCGGCAGGCCGGCGGTCGTCATGCGCATAAGCCCTGAGGGTGAAATCGAGAAATGGTTTGATGTGCCTGTACTCGACACCACCGGTCTTGCAGCCCCGATGGGGATTGCCTTCAACGACAGGGGTGAGCTTTATGTCTGCGACAATCAGGGCTGGTCAGGCTCGGAAGCCGGAAGGAATCAGGGCCGTCTGCTCCGGCTGTCGTTTGACGACTCGGGTAATCTGACGGAGACTGTCACGATTGCGTCGGGCATGGAGCACCCCAATGGTGTCCGTGTCAGAGAGGGGCAGGTCTATGTCACGCAGAGCATTCTCACCCCACTGTCGGCAGACAGGACTGTCAGCGGAGTCTATAGGTTTTCGGAGGATGACAGGAATGTGGCTGTCACAAATACGGAAGCTGACCCGAATCTGCTCTTTACAGTTGTCACTGAGAATCCTGAGGTCAGATATGGGCTCGACGGCCTTGACTTCGACAGTGACGGCAATCTCTATGTCGGTAATTTCGGCGATGCGTCCATTATAAAGGTTTCGTTTGATGCCGACGGCGGGGTTTCTGAGAAAACGGTCTGGGCGCGGGACACTACCCAGCTTGAGAGCGTCGACGGCATCTGTATCGACCGGTCGACCGGCAGGATGTATGTGGCCGACTTCTCGGCCAATGCAGTTGCCTGCATCACTCCCGACGGAAAGGTGAGGCGCATTGCACAGAGCCCCGACTGCGACGGCAGCGGTGGCGGACTCGACCAGCCCGGCGAACCGATTGTGTGGGGCGGGCGGCTGATTGTGTCGTGCTTCGATGCAGTCACGGATAGCGGGAAGGTCAATACAGCGCACGACAAGCCCTATACCCTTGCTCAGATTGATGTCAATGACTGAAAAAATATCGGAAAATCAATAACACTTATCGAATAATCATCATGAATCGTAAAAGTTACGCTTTGTTCCTGCTGACGTTGCTGCTTGCATGCGGCAGTGTCGGTGCGAAGGATGCAACTCTAAAAAATTTCCCGTCGGAAGCAGATCCGGTCAACGTCGGTACGCGCATAGTCAATAAATTCCTTGTCACCCCGCATACGCGTTTCGGCAACCCGCATGCGGAGAAAGCGCCTAACTATGTGACCTATCCCGATGCCTGTACGTGGCTCGGGGCGCTGTGGTTTGCGAAGGCTACCGGCAACACAACGATGACCGACGGACTTGTGAAGCGTTTCGAACCGCTTTTCGGCGAGGAGAAGAACATGCTCCCGAAGATGGTGCATGTCGACTACAACGTGGTCGGTTCGGTACCGCTTGAAATCTATATGCAGCGGGGCGACCGGCGCTGCTATGACCTCGGCATGCGCTATGCCGACTCGCAGTGGGAGACTCCCGCCGATGCAAAACCCGAGCAGAAGGCTCATGCCCAAAAGGGGTATTCGTGGCAGACCCGTGTGTGGATCGACGACATGTTTATGATAACCACCATCCAGTCACAGGCTTACAAAGCCACCGGCGACCGTAGGTATATCGACCGCGCTGCCAATGAGATGGTGATGTATCTCGATGCCATACAGCGTCCCAACGGACTTTTCTACCACTCGCCCGAAGCCCCCTTCTTCTGGGCGCGCGGCAACGGCTGGATGGCTGCGGGTATGGCCGAGCTCCTGTCGGCATTGCCGGAAGATAATCCGAACTACAAGCGCATCATGAAGGCATATCGCACAATGATGGCCACCCTTAAAAAATATCAGGGCAAGGAGGGGCTGTGGCATCAGCTGATTGACGGCGACGACACGTGGAACGAGACTTCGGGAACGGCCATGTTTACCTATGCGATGATCGTCGGTGTGAAAAACGGCTGGCTCAAGGCCAAGGATTATGCGTCCGTGGCGCGCAAGGGCTGGCTCGGCCTCGTAAGCCGAATAAATTCTGACGATGAGGTGGTGGACGTGTGTGAGGGCACTAATATCAAGAATGACCGCAACCACTATGTCAACCGCAAGCGCATTGTCGGCGATCTCCATGCCCATGCGCCGCTCCTCTGGTGCGCTACGGAGCTTGTAACCATGAAATAAAGTAATCATAAAGCAATGAATAGTAAATCGATAAACATGTCAGTCCTCTTCGGACTGTTTGCAGCGGCTGCAATGGCGCAGACTCCGGAAGTGAAACTTGTGGAAGAGCGTACCAACATCCGCTCCGACCGCCGTCCCATACCGGTGGGCTATTATGACGAGAAGGCTGACAAGACATTTGTCTGCTGGATGAGTGCCGACAGTCATCCGGCGGTTAAAGCCTTTGACCATGCTGCCGGTAAGTGGAGCGATACTAAGATTGTCGCTAAGTCGCCCTTTGCCGACAAACACAATTATCCTTCGATAATCCGTGGCAAGGACGACAGGATATATATGTTCTACGGCTGCCACAACTCGACGCTGAAGATGGCTGTGTCGCCTGAACCCAACAGCATCGACGGCGAGTGGAGCGACATTTACATCGCTGAGGCCGAGAGGGCATCGTATCCCGCACCCGTATTGACCGATGACAATAAATTCTATGTGTTCTATCGTGACACCCGCAAGACTAACGGGCACACCGACGACCGTCCATATCAGTTCGTGAAATCGGCTGATGGCGGCAAGACCTGGACGCGTCAGCTTGTAATCGACCCCTATCCGCGCACTACCGACAGCATGACCGAGGTCTACAACGGACAGGTGTCATATCAGAGCGGTGGCGCTGACGGCAAGGGACGCATACACCTTGCGTGGACAGTCTGCGGTGAGAAAGCGGGCCGTCATGCGCATGCCACCTATGGCCGCAACGTCTACTATGCATATCTCGATCTGTCGGATGACCACATGTATAATATCGAAGGACGCGACCTCGGCACTACAATCGACAATGTGGAGGCCGACCGTTATTGCCTCGCGCTTGAAACCCCGATACCCGAACGCGGTCACTCTGCCGGATTGCAGGTATCGGTCAGCTTCCGCGACAACTCTTCGCCTCTCATTCATTACAGCTATCCTTCAGAGAATGGCGGACGGCTTGCGACATGGGACGGGAAGAAGTGGATTCACACTCCGTTTGCCGCCACGGGCGAGCCGAGAGGCATAGAGAAGCTCGGCCCTGAGAAATTCCGCATCTATTCGACCATGGGTAGGGGAGTGGTGACACATGTGACCACCGACGGCGGTCTCACCGTGGCCCGCGAGAAGGAGATTGCCACACCGGTGAGCCTATCGCGCTGCTATGTGATTGCCGACGCGCGTCCCGAACTCAAGTTGCTGCTGTTTTCCACCCCCGTAGTGGAGGGGCGCGAGACTCTGCGCGAAGGGACACGCAACATGTATACCGTAAACGACATATTTGACAAGCAGTGATATTCCTATGAAACATTTGAAATCCCTACTGGCCGCTCTGCTCCTGCTTGGTGCGGGTGCAGTAACGGCAAATGCCAAGCAATACTATTTCTCTCCCGCTAAGACCGGTGAATTGAAGCGGCTGGTCAGTTCCGGTTCGCTGACTCCGGGCGACGAAGTGATATTGAAAGACGGTGTCTACCGTCCGGGTGAGATAGACTTCTTTGCCGAAGGGACGGCAGCCGACACCATCACGCTGCGTGCCGAGAATCCCGGGAAGGCAATCGTGTCCGGCCCGGTAAAGATGCGTATCTACGGTTCGTATCTTAAGGTCGACGGACTGTTTTTCAACAAGGCGTGGGCTTCGGGATTCAGCATGATTGAGTTCCGTAAGGATAAGGGGCAGCATGCCTCACACTGCCGCCTGACCAACTGTGTGATTGACGACTGCAATGACCCGGAAAAGAGTGAGAAGCCTGCCCCGGCGGGACAGAAACCCATGTCAGTGTCGGAATACTGGGTGGGGCTCTACGGCGAGAACCACCGTGTCGACCATTGCTATTTCGCCAACAAGCGTATCGGCGGACTGGTGTTGCAGCTGTGGCTCGACGAGAACAGCCATCTCAACAACCATCAGATTGACCACAATCTGTTCGGCCTCCGTAAGCCATACGGCGGCAACGGGGCTGAGATTATCCGCGTAGGTCATTCATGGTCGTCGCAGCTCGAATCGCATGCCATAATCGAAAACAATGTGTTTCTCCACTGCGACGGTGAGAATGAGATTATATCGGTGAAATCGTGTAACAATGTGCTTCGTCGCAATCTCTTCTTCGAATCACGCGGAGCGCTTGTCTGCCGTCACGGTCACTACAATGTGATTGAGGGAAACACTTTTGTCGGCAATGGTCTTCAGGGGACGTGCGGCATACGCATCATCAACCAGGGCCACACCGTCTACGACAATTTTCTCTGCCGTCTCGACGGCTGGGGGCTGCTCGTGAGGGTAGGGGTGTTCGAGCGTCCGACTCCCGAAACCGACATCAAGGCCGAGCCGCTGACATCATATCACCGTGCGGAGAATGTCGACATTGCCTATAATGACTTCGTCGACTGTCGGGCGATGGAATTCGGGTCGGGCAGGGGAGAGAAGATGCCGCGCAATGTGCGTTTTGCCCGCAACAACATCTATGGCTCTACCGGTAATATGAAGATTGTCCGCCCCGAAGAAACACTCCCCGGTTTCTACTTTCTCGACAATAACTACGGCTATGCCGACGGCTCGCGTCTTTCGTTGGGCGGCTTCTGCGCGCGGCCGTCTGAGAAGGATTATGCAGCCATCGAGCACGAGCGTGTCATGAAATCGCTTCGCGGCATAGGCGCGTCTTGGTATGAAAACAATATCGCCGATCTGTCATACATACAAGGTAAATATCCGCAAAACTGAGCTTTGCGGTGACATGGCGGGGACAGTTATGGCTAAAAACGTAATTTATACGGTGTTTGAAACAATTCTATATGCTTTTGGAATAAAATTTCAAAGCCTTGACGCTGCGATAAGATAATTTTGCATCATCCCCCTGACAGGTCACAGAATACAATATGGTAACATCGGGATAATGAACAATAGCTGAACAAAAAGTATAATCTTAAATTTAATAATAATCTTAATGGAAAAAAAGAAAAGCGAGTATTGGCTGTCGCATTGGCGACTGTTGTTGGTAGCACTTTTCATAGGGCTATCTTCCGCAGCCTGGGCACAGGAGATAACTCAAAACGGTTTGATTAAGGACCAGGAAGGCGAGCCCATCATCGGCGCGTCAGTCATGGTCAAGGGCAGTAAGATCGGAGTGGCTACCGACATCGACGGTAAGTTCGCGCTCAAGTGCAAGAGCGGGAGCATCCTCCAGATCACATCTATCGGTTACAAGGCTCTGGAAGTGAAAGCTACCGGCAAGCCTCTCGACCTTACTATGCAGGAAGACACTGAGGTCCTCGACGAAGTCGTTGTTGTGGGCTACGGTACGATGAGCAAGAAACACATTGCAGGCTCGATGTCGTCGGTCGACGAGAAGACCATCGAGGAAAAAAGCCCTGTGTCAGTCCTCGACGCGCTCCAGGGTGCTGCTCCCGGTCTGCAGATTATCAACAATTCAGGCGCTCCGGGTGCGTCGAGCTTCGTGTCGATGCGCGGTGCCTCGACGTTCAGCGACGAGGGTGTGACCCCGCTTTTCGTTGTCGACGGTGTGATTGTCGAGTCAATCGACGACATTTCGCCTAACGACATCAAGCGCATCGACGTGATGCGCGACGCTGCCTCGTCGGCCATCTATGGCGCGCGTGCGGCCAACGGTGTGATTTTTATCACCACCAAGTCGGGCGAGCAGGGCAAGCCCCGCGTCGATGCCAAGTATCAGCGCTCATATTACACCGCGAGCAACAAGCTTCCGCAGGTCAATGCCTTCGAGAGCCGCCTGAGCATGTCGGCTTCCGATCTCAACAACTCCTCCAAGACTCTTGAGAAGTTTGGCGAGCGCACTGACTCCGTAGGTCTGCAATATAGCACCAACTACTACTATCAGGACCTTCTGCTCCACACTGCTCCCCGCGATGAGGCCACTCTTCAGGTGAGCGGCGGCAACAAGGAATTCCTCTATCGCATCTCGCTCGGCTATGTCGGTCAGGAAGGTATCATCCGCACGTCATACAATGACCGCTACACCGCCAACCTCAATGTCGAATACAATCCGTGGAAAAACATCAAGTTCATCACCCGTGTGCGTCTCGGCTACAACAAGCGCAACAACATCAAGGAGACGGTCTTTCAGGATGCAATGCGCCGTGACCCTGACATGATTATCTGGTATCCCGACGGCGAGCTCATCCCCTACTATTCGTCAGGCGGCCGCCGCAACCCCATCGCGGAGCTTACAGAGAAACTTGATGAGACCAGCCGCTACGAAGGTCAGTTCTATCAGGGCCTTGCTTGGACCTTCACTCCCTGGCTCAAGCTTGATGCCAACGTCTCGGCCAACTACAACACTTCGCGCCGCGTGGTTTTCTCGTCGAAGACCCTCGAAGGCAGTAACAACGGCAAGAACACCGGCAGCGAACGCAACCAGCAGCAGTGGAAATATGCCGGAGAGGCTTATCTCACGTTCAACAAAAAGTTTGGCGAGGACCATCAGCTGACAGCCGTGGCCGGCGCGAGCTTCGAGACCACCCGTCAGCATGAGACCATGATCGGCGGCAGCTACTTCCTTTCGGAATCTATCCATTATATGAACATGGCCACTGTCTATGACCTTCAGAACGTCTACACCTCAGGCTGGGACGAATCGATGGTCGGCCTCTTCGCCCGCGCAGTCTACAGCTGGAAGGGCCGCTACACGCTCACCGGAGTCGTGCGCCGCGACGGTTCGTCGCGTTTTGGCAAGAACAACCGCTGGGGTGTCTTCCCCTCGGTATCGGCCGCATGGCGCTTCTCCGACGAGCCATGGATGCGCTGGTCGTCTGACGTGCTCACCGATGCCAAGCTCCGTGCAAGCTACGGTGTCACCGGTAATGACCGCATCGGCCGCTATGAATCACAGACCGTATTCAACTCGGGCAATACATATAATGGTGTCGGCAGTGTGATTCCCGGTTCGAAATATGGCAATCCGAATCTTAAGTGGGAAGAAACCAAGCAGACCAACTTCGGTATCGACCTCAGTTTCTGGGGCGGGCGCGCGGTCTTCACTGCCGACTACTATATAAAGAAGACTTCAGACCTTCTCGCTGACCAGAACCTGCCCTACACGACGGGCTACAACACGACCCGAATCAATCTCGCCGCTATCGAGAACAAGGGTATCGAGCTTTCGATCACAGCTATCCCCATCCGCAACCGTGACTTCAACTGGTCGACTACCGTCAACTTGTGGAAGAATAACAACAAGATTACCAAACTTGCCCGCGAAGACTATATCACAAACACCGCATGGTGGGTGGGCGTAGGCCAGCCCGCAGGTCAGTGGTATGGCTACAAGAATCTCGGTGTCTACGAGTATGACGCAAGTAACGCCTATACGTCGGACTATTCGACACGCCTCACCCCGGTGTTCCAGCGCGACGAGGACGACAACGTCATCATCGGTCTCAACGGCCAGCCCACGCTTCTCAAATACCTCATGCCCGACGGCTCGGAATATGACGGCGAGGTGGCTCGCATGAAGACGAACGGTGTGGTTGTCGGCGGCGGCGACGTAATCTGGTACAACAAGCCTGACGAAAACGGCAAATATGACGGCGAGATCAACTCAAACGACCAGATTCTTCTCGGCAAGGCCACTCCCGACTGGTACGGCTCATGGTACAACACCTTCCAGTATAAGAACTTCTCACTCAGCGTGAACTTCTACGTGAGCTGGGGCGGCAAGGTGTGGAACGACCTTAAGCGCTACTATTCTTCATGGGGCGGCAACACCCACAAGCAGACACCCGAATATCTGCTCCAGGGCTGGAAGTATCCCGGTGAGATTACCGAATGGTATGCACTCAACTCGCGTGCCCGCTCGACCAACAACCACTCCATGAGCCTCAGCAGCCAGTTTCTTGAGGACGCTACCTTCATCCGCCTCCAGAACCTCCGTCTGAGCTACAACCTTGAGAAGAAAATCATCGAGAAGACCCCCTTCCGTTCTATCCAGGCTTACGTCTACGGCAACAACCTCGTCACCTGGACCAACTATTCAGGTTTCGACCCCGAGGTCAGCGGCAGTGTGCTGACCCCCGGTAAGGACAGCTCGAAGTATCCTCACAGCCGTGAGCTCGGTTTTGGTATCAATGTGGGACTTTAAAAAACAGGAATCATGAAAAATAGAAACATCATATTATTACTTTTGGGTCTGGTGCTGTCAAGCTGCGCCGACATGCTCGACAAGCAGCCGCTCTCCGACCTCGCCCCCGGAACTTTCTTCAAGGACAAGTCCGAGATGGCAAACTGGAACGCAGGCATCTACGTGGCTTTCCAGAATGCGCTCTCGCAGAAACAGGTGCTCTACGGCGACGTGCGCTCAGACAATGTGCAGACCACCGGCTATGCACAGGACTGGATTCTGATGAACTCCATCACCCCCCAGCGCGCCGAAGCGAGCTGGCAGGCTTTCTATCAGGCCATCACCCGCGCCAATGTCGGCATTGAGAAATATCCCACCATCCCCAATGTGCTCGAATCGGAAATCGCTCCCTACATGGGTCAGTGTTACGGCATGCGCGCCCTCATGTATTTCTGGGGCACGCGCACATGGGGCAGGATGCCTATCGTCACCACCGAGTGGGACGGCTCGATGTCGTCGGTCAACGTGCCCCGCAGTTCTCTCGAAGACGTGCGCGACCTTATCTACAGCGATATTCAGAAAGCCATCGAGTATTTCACCATCACCGATACCTCAAGCAAATTCTATCTTGGCCTTGCGGCCATGCGCGAGCTTAAGGCCGAAGTCGATATGTGGTATCACCGCTACGAGGACGCTCTCGCCGAGACCGAATATTTCGTCGGTAATTCCAACTACTACCTCGTCGACGGCGAAGTGTCATGGAAAAAGATTTTCGAAACGCCCGACGCCTCGCCCGAGGTAATCTTCGCCATGGACTGGGACTTCTCCGCTAACGGAGTCAACAACGGCTGGCCCGGCCAGCTCGGCGCTGACAATACCAATAACCCCTGGCAGATGAGCGAGCCGATTTTCCAGGAATTCGTCAACCGCCTGCGTATGGACGAGGACAAGGCCGAGGACGACCCCAACGTCTACGGCGCAGACAGCCGTTTCTGGAACACCGTCGACACCGTCAAGCTCTTCTACAACAATCAGCGTCTTCCCATCACCTACGCTACATACACTGCCTCCGGCATCCAGAAGTGCATCAAGTACAGCCAGCTTGACCCCGCCCGTGAATATGACTCGGCCAATCAGATCGATAAGTCATATTACAAGGTCCTCAACACAATCGACAGCGAGCAGAAGCTCGTGATGATGCGTGTGGCCAATCCGATGCTTCTCCGCGCCGAAGCCCTCAATCAGCTCGGACGTGGCGACGAGGCTCTCGACATCGTCAACCAGATCCGCAACCGTTCGGGCTACTTCCGCGACGCTAAGACCGAGGTCGATGCCAGCGACAAGGATGCCGTCGAGTCACTTATCCTCCTTGAGCGTCAGCTCGAATTTTTCGGCGAGGGACAGCGATGGTTCGACCTCATGCGCACCGGCCGCCTGATTGAGGTGATGGACCCCGTGTTCTCCGAGCGCCAGTCGACCGCCGGAGTCACCGTGACCGGTTTCGGCGAGGAAGGCCGCAAGTACTGGCCGGTCTACTACCGCGAATTTGAATCAAACACCGCCCTCAAGGGTGACCAGAACTATCCTTATACCGAAAGATAAAAAAATCTCAACCTTAAACGAACTTTCACAGACATGAAATATCAGACAATTAAATCGGCTCTTTGGTCACTCGGCCTCGCCCTGCTGGTGTCGGGCTGCGAGCTCTTCGGTCTCGACTATCAGGAGCCCTACGATTTTGACTACGACGAAGGCATCCCCAGCAACAAGGTGAACATGTCGACCTGGGACTTCATCAAGTCGCGTTCCGACCTCTTCTCGCTCCTTCAGGAAGCTGTCGAGTACACCGGTCTCGAAGAGGAATTCCGTCAGTCGGGCTGCACTTATCTCCTTCCGACGAATTCGGCCTTCAATTCGGAGACGGAGTCCGACAAGAGCTATTTCCAGCTCCATCAGCTGACATATTTCGACGATGAGCTCGGCGAAGAGGTGGCCTATGCGCCCATCACCATGACCGCCTATCCCAAGGAGCAGGTGAGGGAGTTCCTTCTCTACCACATAGTCAAAGGTCTCTACACCCACACCAACCTCCCGGCCGAACCGACATGGTACGATACCTGCGCCTCGGCCGACACCGCCAGGATCAGCATGTATATCCTAAAGGACCGTAACCCCAACATCACGTTCAACAACTTCGACGGCCACTACAAGTCGGAGATCAAACCCCGCACCTCCAACCTGTATTCGTCCGACGGCTCCTATATCCACGTGATCGAAAGCTGGATGGACCGCCCGACCCGTGAGCAGCTCAACATTAAGTAACCCACCCCTCCCACACGAAAAAGAAACCAACATTATGAAATACTTATATAGGTTAATCCTGCTTTTCTGCTTCGCGCCCTTCATCGCATCATGCAGCGACGACGATTTCATCGAGATTGACTCCCTGAGCGCCGACGGCGACGAATTTTATTGCAATCAGAAAGTGAAGGTGTGGATGTGTGTCCGCTCAAGCGACCTCTGGCACACGGATTACCACTGGACCTGCGACGGCGGCACCCTCACCCAGCCCCAGGGCCTCAACGAAATGACGTGGAAGGCCCCCGACACCCCGGGCATCTACACGATTACCTGCAAGGCCACCGTGGGCGGCAAGTCAGAGACACGTAAGCACAAGATGTACGTCTCAAGCTACTATTTCGACAAGTTCGAGAAAGCCCCCCACTCGTTCAATCTCCAGAGCGGCAACAAGAATGCACTCAAGAAGGAGGCCAACGGCAACCAGTATCTTCAGGTGCAGGTCAACTCGGCTTCAGAGGTCAGACGCTACGTGCGCCGCGCCTTTGACGACAAGAATCTCCACACCCCCTTCAGCACCCGCCTGAAACTCGGATTTGAGAAAAACGTCCCCTCCACCCAGCGCATCAAGTGTGGCAGCAAGGAGGATAACGCCATGCTCGAATACCGCTGGAACATGCGCGCCGATGCTGAAAACGGCGGCGCGTATATCAACCAGATCCGCATGCTGTGGTATCCCGCCGAGGTAGCCGAAGGCTATCCCGCCGTCCCCGACGAGGGCACTACCGTCGAAGGCACTCCCGACTTCAACGTGCAGCTGATCGTCCAGTACACCGATCAGTCGGGCAAGAAAGTGACCTACAACGAATACCACAGGCTCAACTCGTTCAACACCTTTGTTGCAGGCGACTACAAGACCGTCAGCATGGGCGTTGACGAAAACGGAGTGCTCATGGCCGCCATCAATGGTGTCGAGGCCCTCCGCAGCAACCTCGTCTCCGAAGTCAGGGCCGCAAACCAGTGTGTCGGCAACATCTTCATCAACAACTGGGAAATCTACTACATCAACGGCAACGGTGGCCGCAACATTCCCGTGATGTATATGGACGATGCCTATGGTTCAACCTCAGAAATGCTGAAATGAGACCGGTCATCAACCGCCTGACCGGCCTGTTGCTCCTTTCAGCGGTGTTTTTCCCCACGTCGGGAGCCGACCTGAAGGGGGTGGTGCTCAACTCAAAGCACAAACCCCGCAAGGAGGTGAGACTCTGGAAGAAAAACACCCTGGAGGGAGTGATGACCGACTCAGATGGCGGCTTCACCATACCCGGGGCCGCCCCGGCCGACACGATAGTCATCGCCGTCTCCGACAAGCTCGACGCCGTCTTCCCCGTCGGCGACCTGACAGAAGTCACCGTGACGCTCGACAAGAAATTCTATACCCTCGACAGCGGCACTGCCAGCGAGAAGCGCGACTACGTCCGTGTGGCCAAGTCGAAATACAATTCTAACGTCCTCGTCAGGGAGCAGATACTGCGCTCGACTGCCACGTCGATCTACGAACTGCTCCGTGGCTCGATTTCGGGAGTCAACGTCACCTACGGCGACAACGGCCAGATGATTTCCATAAGGGGAGGCAACTCCCTGACGCTCGACACCGAGCCCCTCTTCATCGTCGACGGTGTGCAATATGAGAGCAGCCAGGATGTCGAGGCAGGCGTGGCCGTCAGCGACATCGTCAGGCTCGAAGTGCTCAAGGACGGCTCGGCCTACGGCATGAAAGGCTCAAACGGGGCCATCGTCATCACCACCCTCAAAGCCGACTGATCCCTCCCCCCCCGCTCCAGGCATCGACATCATAACTTGTCGTTTCATATATTATTTAAAGTTCGCGCGCGCGTATGTCCCGGCCTCGTCCCCGGTCCATGCGCGCGCGTATCTGTGTTTCCCAAGCATTGCTGTCGACATAATTCCATTTCCCCTCGCCGGCTTCCTGCCCCGGTTTCGCCCCTTATCCCCTCCTGCTATGAGGGGATAATAAATTTTAAATTTCTGAAACCTAACCGGTTCGTGACCGGGAAAATGTGGCTTAAAGGCGTTGCGCGCCCTTCGCGCTTTTCAGCGGCCTCCGGTTGAGGCCGCTAACGGCTGATAACTAAAAAAATCTTAAATATTTCACTGTCCTTTTATGTAACATACTGAATTAAAGGCGATTATTTACCCCCCCCATATAATTTTGTTAAAAAAATTAACACTTAAATGTTGGCAGTTTGATAATTAATGTATAATTTTGCAACGAGAATAAACTCCCCTCATAGCAGGAGGCAGTTATTAGATTACGAATTTAATACCCGAGAAAACACCGAGTTTGTATCTGTTAAAATCCATCGGTTTTCTCCCTAAAATTCATGTAAATTATTGATTCTTAGTGCGTTGTCGCACGAAGGATGAACCAGAGGTATATTCCCGCATCAAAAAAAGAGTAGAGAAAAATCGAAACTTTCAAAGGAAGACACTGTTTTAGGTAATCCCCCCCACACATTTCATCCCCCTCTGTGACCGCTCATTCAGGTCCGGTGGCCTTCCGGCCGGTTTTTGATGTGCCTTGACCATTCATCCTCTCCCAGTCAAGAAAAATCAATAATTCAACCATCAATAATTCCACACATGTTTTTAAATAGGTCGCGACTGATGATAGCCGCGACCTTATTAAAACGGCATTCCTGACCAATCGTTCCACTATCCTGATTCCGCTACTATCATGCGCAGGCTTCTTCCGATGATTCTGGGTCTGGTGTGTGCTTGCGGCCACGCCCTCGCCTCGACACCCGACACCGAATCAGACTCCGTAAAAATTTATTTCCGTCAGAGCAAGATCGACTTCCGTCCCGCCCTCCACGGCAACGGTGAGGCCATCTCAGGCTTCACCGAGCGGATCAACGAGATTATGGCCGACTCGCTCAAGCGCTTCGTAGGCATAGCCGTCACAGGTGCGGCATCCCCCGAAGGCTCCATCGAGTTCAACCGCTGGCTCTCCGAGCAGCGCGCCGCCACCCTCTCGCGCGTCCTTGCCGGGCGCACCTCGCTCCCCGACTCGCTCATCACCTACAACTTCCTCGGCCGCGACTGGGGCGGACTCCTCGCCATGTGTGAGGCCGACCCCTCCATTCCCTACCGCGACGAAGTCATCGCCCTCCTCACCGACATCAACGCCGAGCTCTCGGGCCGCGTCCCCGACCGTGGCCGTCATCTCCGTCGCCTCAAGGCCCTACGCGGAGGTGTGCCATACCTCTATCTCTACCACCACATCTTCCCCGACCTCCGCGCCTCGCGCATGAACGTCGAATACCGCGTCGTCATGGAGCCCCACCTCATCTCCAAGGCCGTGGCCATCCCCCCCTCCTTCGTGCAGCTCCCCGCGCCCCCCTCGCTCCGCCCCATTCTCCCCGACCTCTCGCTCGACGGCGTGGCCACCTGCCGCCCCTTCTACATGGGCATCAAGACCAACCTCCTCTACGATGCCGTCGTCATCCCCAACATCGGGGTCGAGTTCTACGTCGGCCGCAACTGGTCGGTCGCCGCACAGTGGATGTACTCCTGGTTTAAAAACGACCACACCCACTACTACTGGCGCATCTATGGCGGCGATATTGAGGCCCGCCGCTGGTTTGGCCGCCGCGCCGAGGAGAAACCACTCTCAGGCCACCACGTCGGGGTCAACGCCGGAATCTACACCTACGACTTCGAGTTCGGCCACCGTGGCTACCTCGCCCCGAAATGGACATGGGCCGCAGGAGTCTCCTATGGCTACTCCCTCGCCCTCTCGCGCCGCTTCAACCTCGACTTCACCGTCGGGATCGGCTACGTGTCAGGAACATATAAAGAATATCTCCCCATCGACGGCCACTACGTCTGGCAGGTCACCAAGAAGCGCAACGCCGTCCTTCCCACCAAGGCCGAAGTCTCGCTCGTGTGGCTTCTCGGCTGCGACAACTACAACCGCCGTCATCTAAGGAAAGGAGGCAGACGATGAAAACGTTCAACGCATATCCCTCACGCATTATAGCCCTCCTCCTCGCTGTCATCTCACTGGTCTTCTCGTCGTGTGAACACAAAGACCTCTGCTACCACCATCACCATCTCGTCAAGCTCCGCCTCATATTCGACTGGCGCGACTGCACCGACCCCGAGCGCCCAGTGGGCATGTGTGTCTACTTCTATCCCAAACAGGGAGGCCAGCCGCTGCTCTTCCACTTCGACAACATCGAGGGCGGCGAGGTCGAAATCCCTGCCGGTGACTACGTTGCACTCAGCTACAACAACGACGCTCCCTCAGTCCAGACCCGTTTCGACCATGCCCACGACCTCCACGAGCTCTTCACCCGCGAAGGCGGACTCTTCGAGCCCCTCGGCATCTACCGTGGCAACTACTCCAGTGTTCCCCGCGTCCCCGGCGGCGAGGACGAGCGCGTCATCATCTGCCCCGACATGATGTGGGGCTGCGCTGTGGCCGAGATTGAGGTCGACCCCCAGGGCGTGAGCTACATCTGCGTCCCCGAAAAAGACAAGGACCCGTGGCTCGGCATCCCCCCGACCGTCACCGAAAACACCATCACCCTCTTCCCTCACGAACTGACCTGTATCTACACCTATGAGATACGCAACGTGCGCAACATGGAGCAGATCACCAAGATGTGCGCCTCCCTCTCAGGCATGGCCCCGACCCTCCGCGTCTTCGACGAAGAGCTTGGCCGTGAGTGCGTCACCCATCCCTTCGACGCTGTGGCCCGCCCGAGCGTCAACAAGATTACCGGACGCTTCATCACCTTCGGCCACCACGAGGAAAACCCCCAGGCCCACCGCATGATGCTCTACGTCTGGACCAAGGACGGCAAACAATACTGCTACGGCTCCTCGGGCGACCAGTTCGACCTCACCGACCAGGTCCATGCCGCCCCCAACCGCCGCCGCGTCCACCTTATTATCGACGGCCTCGACATCCCGACCCCCGTCCAGCCCGAGACCGGCGGCATGGCCCCCGACATCGATGACTGGGGCGAAGTCTTCGTCGACCTCGAGATGTAAGTCCCATCACCTCCTTTCCTCCCCCGCGCTCCGCGCGACCCTCCTCACCGACTAAACAGCTAAACAAATATTTATTAATTTAATCTAATTTTTAATCTTAAAAGTAATTGCAAATGAAAAGTAATCTTTTCCTCGGACTTGCAGCTGCATCGCTGATGTTCACTGCATGTTCTTCAGACGAGATCCTTGAAAACGTAAAGGATCAGAATGCAATCGCATTCACCGCCACCTCTGAGCTCACATCGCGCTCTGCAGACTCCTACTGTAACACCAACCTCCCCGAACAGTTCACCGTACTTGCAAAGTACAACGCTGACAACTCTATCTACTTCGAACCCCAGACCGCTACCAAAAACGGCTCTGCATGGAATCTCGCTGCTACCTCTTACTGGCCCGAAGCAAACCTCGACTTCGCAGCATGGGTAAACAACGACGCAGCCGTTTATGACTACAACGGTGGTCAGCCCAAGTTCACCGGCTTCGCTCCCAAGGCTACAGCCCAGGAACAGCTCGACTTCATCTATGCCGTTACTCTCAACAAGAACCAGGAGCTCGTTAAGCTCAACTTCCGTCACGCTCTCTCGCAGATCGTCTTCCGTGCCGACAACAAGTCAGGTCTCACCATCAACATCAAGGGTGTGAAGGTTGGTAAGGCTCACTCTACCGGTGACTTCACTCTCCCCGCTCTTGCAACTGACAAGAACTACACTAACCACGAATATGAAGGCGACAAGGTTACCCTCGAAAATCAGGGCACTTGGGCAGGCGTTCAGGAGTCAGCTCTCGTTGACTACTCTGTAGCATTTGACGCTGCTGCTATCGGCGAAGACATCGTTTGGCTCACCGACGTTAACCACAAGAAGGGCGGCGACCTCTCGATGATCCTCCTTCCCCAGACCACTGAGGCTTGGAATCCCGAGGTTAAGGGCGAAGACTTCAACGGTTCATACTTCGCTCTCGACGTTGAAATGGTCAACAAGGACGGCAAGGCCATCTACACCGGTCTCGCTTGCGTCCCCGTGGCTATCAACTGGGAGCAGGGCGTTCGCTACATCTACACCTTCCACTTCACTGACGGCGGCAACGGTGGTTACACTCCGACCCCCGACGATCCCAAGCCCGTTCTCGGTGGCATCACCTTCGACGTTGAAACCGACGACTTCATCCCCGCCGGCAACACCGACAAGGACATGAACACCAACGCTAAGGAAATCACCGTTAAGTTCAATGTTCCCGTTCTCGGCATCGAAGAGACAAAGACTGTTAAGGAAAACATCTCTGTTAAGTTCACTGCTCCCGCTTACGATGCTGAAAAGATGGCCAAGGAAGGCTACACTTTCGTAGGTTGGGCTGAGGCTGAAGACGCTGAAGTAGCTACTATCGAGGCTGGTGCAGAAATCGTCCTCGGCGCTACCAAGGCTGAAGTTACCCTCTATCCCGTCTACACTAAAGACATCGTAAAACTTGAAACTACCCTCAGCATCGCAGCTATCGAACACACTGAAACTCTCGAAGTTGCTGAAGGCGAAAAGGCTGAGTTCACTATCCCCGCAACTGTTCCCACCAAGGAAGGTTACACTTTCCAGGGCTGGGCTACCTCTGAAAACGGCGAAGTTGCTTATCAGCCCAATGGCAAGGTAAGCATCGCTGCCGGTGAGACCGTTGCCCTCTTCCCCGTGTTCACTCAGGACAAGGTTGCTTATACTGTAACTCTTGATTTTAACGGATACGTTGACAATGAGAATATCGTTCTCAAGACAAACGAAGTTCTTCCCGGTGAAATGGGAACTGTAACTGCTCCCGTGTTCGACAACTACGTAGAGAAAAAGAACGAAGAAGGTCTCAACTACCGTCTTCTTGGCTGGTCTGAGACAAAGGTTGCTTACAACGCTGGCAATAAGAGCATGATTAAATATACTCATGGCGATCCCATCAAAGTAAAAGAAAACACTACTCTTTACGCTATCTATATCAAGACTACCTCAACTGGTACCGGTGACGGCCAGGGTGACGGCAGCGATATTTAATAAGAATTGAAACAATATTAAGTTAACAGGCGAGCCCTCCAAAAGGGGCTCGCCTTTACTTGACAAAAAAAATACATATATGTTAAAAAAACTCTTAGGATATTCCTTTCTTTCGCTTTTGATGGCGGTTGGCGTCTCCTCTTGTTCAAACGATGAGGTTTTTGAGCCTGCCAACAATAAAACCGAAGGCACAGTTAAAGCAGTTGCAACTGTGACTATCGGTGATGTAGAATCACGTACTAACAAGACTCCTGACGCTGCCGGCGGTTTTAAATTCACATGGGCCGATGGTGACCAGCTTGCAGTTATTGACAGCTATGGTTTCAACGTAGGTGTTCTTAAACTTAGCAAGGGTGCAGGGACTTCGAACGGTACGTTTATCGGAGAACTCGCTATCGATGGAGGTGAAGAAAATCTGAGCGTTTATTATCTTGGCGCTAACATTTCTGAGCCTGCAAAAGTTTCTCGTAAACTCAATATCGATATCGCAAATCAGTCTGGAAAGACCGATGATATTACCGGTAATGACGTAATGTATGGCAAGGCAGAGGTGACATACGACGAAAACGGCGTAGCAAATCTCAATATGTCATTAAAGAGTATTCTCGGTTTTGCACATTTCTATGCTCACATGAATGGAGCTCAGCCTACCAATGAGAGCATGGTAATTTCTGGCGCAAATATTTACAATGGCGTAACTATTAACCTCGCAGACGGTACACTCACTGACCTCAACGAGGGTGAAATTACTGTTGCCATGAATTGGAACACTGGAGCATCTGACGAAGGTGATACTTATGTAATCATGATTCCTGCTGATGATGTTACTACCGAGTTCTCTCTCAATATTGCTGAAAAGACTTATAAAGCAGCCCTTCCGACCCGTAAATATAATGCAGCGCGCGTATTCAATGGCGGAACTGCTCACGGTAAGGACATCTACTTTACTGAAAACGGTGAGTGGACTCTCAATTATTCTGCCGAAGGTGCTACCAACGTGCCCGCGCCTCAGACAGCGTCTGGCGAGTTCGGTCTCAGCTACACTTTCACTGTATCTACTCAGGTTCCCGTCAAGGAGGGCTACAAGTTCCTCGGCTGGTCTGAAACTGCTAACGGTGCTGTCAATGTAGGTGAAACCATCACCCTCACTCAGCCCGGCGTTTCTAAGACTATCTACGCTGTTTGGAAAGATGAACTTGAGGGTAAAGTATACACTTTATACTATGGTGAAAATGGAAAATTAGGACAGCAATCACATCCTTATAGCCTCATGAATAAGACTCCATGGATCTTCGATTCTTCAGAAATTGAAAATCCTGTAAAGGAAGGTTCTGAGTTCATCGGCTGGGCTGACGTAGAAGGTGCTACAGAGGTGAAGTATGCTCCCGGTTCTACGATTGACATCACCAAGGAAGTTACTCACAAGACTGTTTACCCCGTCTTCAAGCAGAACTCTACCGAGGCTGGCGTGACCGCTCCCGGCTCAACCGGCACTGACTATTAATCAGTTTTAAAGTCATCAATTCAGACATTAAATCTATTATTAAGAAAGCATGAATAAATATATCATATATTCAGTTTCAGCGCTTGCCTTAGCTTCGTCAATGGCTTCATGCTCAAACGACGAGGACTTCGGCGCAGCCGGTGCGCAGAGCGTCGAGCTCACCGTCGTGGCCGGTCGCGGAGGCGATGCAGTCTCGCGTACAGCGTTTGAAAATCAGGGTGGCAGCCTCCTCTGCACATGGGACGATGACGACCAGCTCGTTGTCTTCAACGCCGCAGGCACCAAGCTCGGTGTGCTCGACATCGACCCCGCTGATAACGGCAAGGCTACCGCAACATTTACAGGTAAAATTACAGTGGCCAACGGTGAGAAAATCAACCTCTACTACCTCGGCAACGGTAAGACAACTGAAGTAGCAACCGAATATACCATCGACCTTTCAGCTCAGGGCAGCACTATCGCTGACCTCGCTGCCAACGATTTCCTCCGCAGCACTGAGGGCGTTGCGATTGTCGATGGTAAGGCTACCGTTAACACCAACCTCAAGCGCGAAGTGGCCGAAGGTTACTTCAACCTCGCCCTCCCCGATGGCGTGACCCTCGAAAAGGGTGATTTCGTTACAATCTCGGCCAGCACCGGTACGCTCAACGCAAAGGCTACCGCCAACCTCAGCCAGTATAACCTCACTCCCGCTGCCGGCACAATCACTGTGACCATGGCCGAGGCAGGCAACAGCTTCTACGTGACCATGCTCCCCACCGCAGCCCTCGCTCCCAAGTTTGAGGTCCGCAAAGACGGCATGATTTATACCGCAACGCTCGGCAACCACGAGTGGACTCCCGAAACTTTTGTCCGCGCTAACGAAAACGGCGATCCCGTTGAGGTTACTAATTGGGATAAGAAAGAAGTCCCCACTGATCCCGGAGACCTTGGTAACTGGGGTGGTACTGTTGATTATCCCAGCCTTCAGGGTTCTGGTAGCCTCTCAAAGGTTGGTGCAAGTAAGGATGCATGGTGTAGCAATGAACGTTCTTTCCAGGATTTCGGCTTCGCTGCTCCTTATACATTCCCCTATAATGCTATAAAGAATGGTATCCTGACAAGTAACAGTTGGACTAACGGCGAAGAAGCCCGCTTCTTCCAGTGGGGTCGTTGGCTCGGCTTCCCCCGTTATGTCGAAAATGCTGAAGTAACCATGCTTGCATACGGAGCTTCAGGGACAGTTGCCTATGCACGCGGAGTGAATCAGAATACTTATCAGTCTTATTATAGCTGGGATATGGATTCTCGTCCGACCTACGCATATTCGACTGCTTGGAATAGCGGTATGGAAAAGCAGCAGGCTATTAACTCTTCAATTATTTTCCTTTGTGCTAACAACGATTATCTGAAGTCGGCATATAGCAATCTTTCATGGCAGGAGCGTTCGGGTAATCCTTGTCCCGATGGCTATCGTATTCCCACAGCAGATGAAATGTATGTCTTTGTTCCTGAAACAGGACTCGATAGTGAAGGAGAATTTTCGGGTTCACATGCTGAAGTGAAAGTTGTAAACGGCCAGAAATATGCTGTTAAGTGGACTGTTAATTCAAGCGATAAGTCAGTAAGTGTAGTGAGTGTTCCGACTACTGAAGATAACGTGACAGTTGATTCTTCAGTATTTGCTGATGCTACACCTATAAAGCTTAGTGCAAAGGGATTCCTTTATTCAGAAAATGCTGGTGTTGGTATGAATGAGACACTGACTGATGGAACATATGTCGGTGGCTACTGGACATCTGACCTTTATGAAGAAGACCCAGGAAATGCTCTGTGTGTGATGGTTTATATTAATGGCAACAAGTGTCAGGTCGCTCTTGATGCTGCTCCTCTGACTTGGGGTCTTTGCATCATGCCTATCCACGATAGCAAAGCAAAAGCTACTTCAATCAAGCCCTGGTTCCCGCTTGGTTATTAAACAGCTTGAATAACTTGAATCAATTCTAACACGAATCATCGTCCGGAGTGGAGGCCGGGAATGACTTCCCTCCGGACGATTTTTATGTCTACTAAGTAAAAACACGTTGTTGATTCCGGCGCGGCGCGCGCCGTCGACCATCCTCACCTCAACGACGTAAACCCAAACCCATTAAAGCAACGACATGAAGCAAATATATAACTACTTCTTAGGTGTATCTTCGCTCGCCATGCTTGCCACATTCTCATCGTGTAGCAGCGACGACCTCGGCTCTCCCGCAGGCGAGACCCGCGAAGTCAACATGAGCGTCGTGCTCTCGAAAGGCGACATCTCCCGCTCGGCCCTCGCAATCGACGGCGGCAACCTCGCATGCCGGTGGACCGTCGGCGACCAGGTAGTGGTAGCGACCGAGGCCGGGACAAAACTCGGTGTCCTCTCGCTCAAGGAAGGTCAGGAACTCGGCGCAAATGCAGTGTTTGAGGGCAAGCTGACCGGCAGCCTCGTCGACGGCAAGGCACAGCTCCGCTTCCTCTACTATGGCAACAAGACCAACGCCGCCAACGTCGGCAACCCCGAAACGTTCGTCTACTCCGCCCAGACGGGCACACTCGCCTCGCTCTCCGACTACGACTTTTTCTCGACCGTGGCCCCGGCCATGGTGAGCGGCAATCAGGCCGTGGCCGATGGCGTGGTGGCCATGGACCGCAAGACAGCCTTTGGCCGTTTCAGCCTCGTGTTCCCCGAAGGCGTTGAGCCCGGCGCTAACACCACCGTCACTGTCAGCGGCGAAAACCTCGCCACTTCAGCTAAGATTTCACTCAACGGCAACGTGGAGTTTGGCTCTGAAGCCGCAATCACCGTCGGCGGTCTCGACCCCGCCACCGGCGACCTCTGGCTCACCATCCTCCCCGATGAGACCAAAAAGATTTCGCTTACATTCACCGCCACCGTCGGCGACGTAAAATATAGCGGTTCGCTCACCCCCCGCACATGGAAGGCAGGCGAATATGTCCGCAAGACAATCGTGCAGGGCTCTGAATTTGCCGGAGTCCCCGTCGACATGACCCCCGAGCAGACCGAGACCCCCGATGATCCCGGCAAGAACGAGTATGGCGAACCCCTCAACAACCCCCTCGCCAAGTGGGCAAAGGGTAACCTCTACCGCGTCGACGGCCTGACCAACGGCATCGCCGAAAGCGAGACCGAAAACGGCGCTCTCTACCAGTGGGGCCGCAACTATGGCTATATGGACACCAAGGGATTCTACGATGGCTTGCGTGGACCTGACGGAACGTTGTGGGATCCGGGCGAAGATTTTACTAATTATCTTGATGCTTTCGGGTCGTTTGAATATGACGGATATAGCCGTACATTTGATTACTATATAACAAATCCCGACAATCAGTTTGTCGGTACTGCCACAGATTTTAATGCTAATGGTGGATATATCGATGTTCCCCGAAAATATGAAACAGTTGATGAACTGAAGGCCCAGCCAATGAAATACTTCATGGACTACGGGACTAAGACAGGTGATTACTGGATTAAATCGTTTGGAGATGGCGGTGCTACTTGGTATGAACGTGCCGGAAAGTGCGGATATGAACAGACTAATCCGTGTCCCGAAGGCTGGCGTCTGCCCACCCTCGCTGAATTTCAGGAAATTGCTCCTCAGGTGAATAAAGAGAAGGCTGCTACGCTTACAAATCTTCTGATGAACAGTGCCGAGCTTCGTGAGACGGAGTCAGGAATTCGTTATGTCATCCGCTGGCTCAACAAGGGTTCGTATGTCGAGATTCAGTCGCTCGTTGTCAATGATAAGTTCTCTGACAGTGACATCTCTACGGTTATCTGGGACAATAACGATAAAGTCGTTAAGCGCACTTTCCCCTTCACTGGAAATATCAATGACCTTTTTGGCTATGACAGGTATCTTGGAGTCTACTACGCCCGTCCGTATAAGCGCGGTCCCGTAGATCAAGGCGTTTTCACAGTCGGATACAATATGGTCACCATCATCGGCCCGGGTGGAAATTGCGGCGATGCTCTTGGCGCTTACTGGATAGGTGATTGCAAGCAGGCATTTAAATTTATCGATAAGAGCACGAATTCATACGATACGACTTCTTGTCTGCTTATCGAAGCCGGTGACCCTGAAATGGGCTACGCCATCCGTCCTGTCCGCGACGACAGCAATGCCGTAAACTAAAGATTCGATATACACGACATATTGATATAGGACAACAACAGTAGTAATAGTTAACGCAAAAATCAGCGTGGGTATTCAATGATTGTAGGAGGCGCGGCGCTGCCGTCAAGTAGTCGCGCTCCCGTTGGCCGGATAGCTCAGTAGGATTTCTTACAGGCCGGTTACTGCCGGGCCATCGGCGCATGAGTCAGCGCCGCGCCACTGCAATTAATATATTTTCCCTCTCCCTCCCTCGCTCCATCCACCACCGCTCTCTTCTTCCATCTTCTCTCCCTCAGTCATCCCCCCTCTCCGCCATCATCCCTCCCTCCGCCATGCGGCCCGTCATCGCCGCCGCCATCTCTCACTCTCTCTTAATTCTATCCAACCCAGCCGACAATTAAAACATAACCTCTCTAATATATCCCCTTTTAACCTTCTGACTCCAATGATTAAGAAATTTTCGGGTCTCGTCGTGACCGTGGCCTCACTGGCAGCGGTGACCGCCTGCCAGTCGGATAGCGACATGCCCTCAGGCTCATCAACCGGTAGCGGCCACGACGTGGTCCTCACAGTAAACATCACCAAGGACCTCGGCGACACCTCGCGCAGCCTCCTCTCGGAGGCCGATGGCAACCTCGCCTGCACATGGATTGCCGGCGACCGCATCGCCGTGGCCGACACCGAGGGCAGTTTCAAAGGCATCCTCGACCTCGTCGGCGGCGAGAACTCGGCTGAAGGCCGCTTTGAAGGCACGCTCAGCGACATGACCGACGGCTCTGCCGACCTCGTCTTTACCTATCTCGGCAACTCCACAGTGCTTTCGGAGACTGAGACCTCCTACACCCTCAGCTATGGTTCGCAGGACGGCACTATCGGGTCGCTATCCAACCTCGACATACTCAACGCCACCGTCCGCGGCGTGACTGTCGCTGGCACTCAGGCTGAAATCAACGGCGTGGAGCTCAATCGCCGCGTGGCTTTCGGCCGCTTCGCCATCATCCTCCCCGAAGGCGTTGAGGCCGCGAGCGTCACCGTCAGCGGCGCCAACATCGCCACCGAGGCAACAGTCGGTCTCGACGGCAGCGTGACCTTCAACAACGAGGCCGCTACCGAGCGCGAAATCACCGTCGGCCTCCCCGCCGATGGCAGCGGCGACATCTACATGACCGTCCTCCCCACAGGCGAGATCACCCCGGCCTTCACCGTCACGGTCGGCGAGGGCGAGGACGCGACCGTCTACACCGCCACCCTCCCCGCCCGCACTTGGAAAGAGGGCGAATATGTCCGCTCCTCGTCGACAGGCGATGACGGCGCTACTTCATTTGGCGGCGTGGCCGTCGAGCTCGTGAAGGTCACCCCCGAAGAACCCGCCCCCACCGTCGATGACACCGTCGGCCCGACATTTGAGGTCGGTGGACGTAAGTTTAAATTTACCAAATCAAACCTTGCCTACAACGTCGGCGAAAAGCGCTGGTATCTGCTCGACGAGCAGTGGTCATTCCTCTGCAAGAAGGGATGGGCCTACGCCAACGGCAAATATTACGGTGCCAAGGAAACTGACATCGACCTCTTCGGCTTTGGCTGCACCGGCCTCTTTTTCTCCTATTTCAATGACAGGATTGATAACGGTGTCGGGAAGCAGTATGATGAGCAGATAAATGCTCCCGAATATTTCATCGAGAAACAGCTCTATGCCGGTCAGAGCGTCAACGGCACTCAGCAGGGATATAAGTACCCGACGCAGAACGCTACCTGTAATGAAGGCTACGTCGGAAGCAATCTCGAATTCGGCATCCAGGGCTTCACTATGGACTGGGGCGTGGCCTACGGTCAGCAGGTGGATCCCAGCGGCAACTATTTCACGCTTAAGTCGTCGGAGTGGAGTGACATTGTGGCCAATTACTATATGTGTGGCGCTACCATCACCGATATTAAAAATCCCAGTACCAACAAGAATGGCGTTTATGGCTGCCTTATCCTTGGGGTTAAAGAAGTGGCGGAAGCCAAGGCTCTTCTGGCGGAGTACGGTGCAACTGTTACTTTATCAAGCAAACCGACATTCGCCGGGACAAATTATCAGTATTTTGACTATTCCAAGGTGAAAATGACCGCCGAGCAGTTTAAGACGCTTGAGGCTGCCGGTAAGGCGGTCTTCCTCCCCGAAGCGGGCCACACCTCAGTAACTGTCAACTCCTATACCAAGACTGATGGCTACTACTGGACGGCTACTGCCGGTCAGGCTTACACGTCGACCATCTTCCGCTTTGACGGCGATTCCTCACCTAAGGTGTTCAAGCTCGATTCGCAGTCATCGCGTATCTTCGGATGCTCCGTCCGTCTTGTCAAGGAGGTCAAGTAAGAATTAAGAATCCTGCATAATTAAGAATCCAATATCCATATCGTAGATTCAAATAAGTTCCGAAAGGAGCGGGTAGGGGACGAGAACCCCCTGCCCGCTCCGTTTTTTTGATGTATTATCCATGTAGGGTATTTATGTCTGGTATTTATGTAGGGACGCTTTTTAAAGCGTCCACATCGTCGTTGCGGCATCCTCGTCGCGGAATCCTCGTCGTGGCATCGTCGTTTTCGCAATGTCGGCCGATGGGACATGGGCGGTGGCGCAATTCAGGCTGTGGACGCTTTAAAAAGCGTCCCTACATCTCCGCGTTGGGGGGATTGCGGGTTGGTTATAGCAGCGGTTTTTGCGTGAAAATATTGTTTTGGAGAGTTTTGTTTTGATTTCTGAAACTTTTTGACTACCTTTGCAAAGTTTTTTCAACCCTTATTGCCGTGGGAAAATTTTCAGAATTCCGGCTCCCCCTGAAGACGATGCCCGAGGGAACGCAAGAGGTTACCTATCACCTCGGGAAACAGTTTTTCGTCAACATGGAGAGCGCCGACATACACGACGCCGACCTCAACGTCGCACTGACGGTGACACACAAGCACGACCTCTACGAGCTCGACTTTCACGTCACCGGCACTGTCACGCTGATCTGCGACCGCTGTCTGGACGACCTCATCCAGCCCATCGACGCCACGTATGACATCACTGTCAAGTATGGCGACGACTACTCGGAGACCGACGAGATGCTCATCATCCCCGAGAGCGACAACTGGCTCAACGTGTCGTATATGATTTTCGACACCGCCTCGCTGGCCATCCCGGTCAAGCATGTCCACCCGCTGGGCAAGTGCAACCGCGCCATGAGCGCCCTGCTCCGCAAGCACCGCGCCACCAAGATTGACGACGAGGACGCAGAGCTGACCGACCAGCTCATGGACGAGATGGACTCGATGGAGGCCGCTCCCGATACGCCCGGCGACGACGAGCCCCGGCAGACCGACTCGCGGTGGGACGCGCTGAAGAAGCTCTCGACAGACTCCGGCGACCAGGCTGAGTGATTCACCCCCCCGCTCCCTCCCCGCCTGCTGAAAAAACTCCTCCTCCCCCTCTCGCCGCCTTAGCGGCGGCCACCCGCCCCCGAGCCGATGCCCGGCCTGAGGCAGACATGAACTGAGAACGAAAACGAGAAAGATATAGTTTCACATTTCATCAAGCAAAACAAAAAATAATAATAAATCATGGCACATCCTAAACGAAAGCAATCAAAGACCCGCACCGCCAAGCGTCGTACTCACGACAAGGCTGTAGTCCCCACTCTGGCTCTCTGCCCCAACTGCGGCTCATGGCATCTCTATCACACCGTATGCGGTGAATGTGGCTACTACCGCGGACGCATCGCCATCGAAAAGACAGCAGCTGTCTAAGGCTTAGCCGGTTCACTCACACAACAACAACGAATCTCGCGCGGCTCAGGCAGACTTGCGGGATGAAATTATTGAACGGAGCGTTCGAGAAAACCATCCGCGGGTCGGCCAGACTCGCGCATGGTTTTATATTGACATCAGTCAGGCCAAGGCAACAGCCGCAGGCCCGGTGTCAGGCTTCGCCCCCCTAAAAATAGCCGGGGCGGACGTCAGGCCGGACTCTCCGCCTAAAACTTAAAAAAGAAATTTTGCTATGCTTCATGCACGAATTTCAGGACTCGCCTCCTATGCGCCTGACGACATCCTCGACAACGAAATGCTGTCGAAGATGGTCGACACCAACGA
>JAAGKN010000764.1_pt1 | contig 75598 bp, 76 predicted proteins | sample 6206371 | NCBI WGS metagenome assembly JAAGKN01 (sample SAMN11533720, study PRJNA540317) | gut metagenome | isolation source: fecal pellets from male and female animal of same cohort | host: Peromyscus leucopus | place: USA:CA | collected 2017 | reverse complement strand
TGGCGTTACTCAAATCCAAAAAGCAACAGATTCAGCTTTAAATGTTCGTGTTCAAGATGCTCACACTGGCGAATACATTGGTGAAGATACTGTAACAGATGGTAGGCTCCGTAATGTTATAGAAGGTGTTGATATTGATATAAATCCTTCTTCTGCTGCAAATATATCTTTTGATACTGATACAAATACTATGACATTTTTAGGAAAAGGAACACCAGAAGTATCATATCTTCACATTAAAAATAATGCAACAGTTGCAGCAATTGGTGCTAACGAAGGTCAAACATTAGATATCTCCATAGGTAGACTTGACACAAAATCTATGGAAATAGATGGTATCACAGTAGCAACACTTGATGATGCACAAAAAGCTATCACAAAACTAGATATGGCATTAGAGCAAATATCAAAAGCAAGGGCAACAGCAGGTGCTCAAATGAATAGGCTTGAATACACAATAAGCAACTTAAATACAACAAGAGAAAACATGGTTGCAGCTGAAAGCCGTATCCGTGACTTAGATATTGCTACTGCATCAACTGACTTAGCTTCACAACAGGTATTAATGCAGTCTGCTACTGCCATGCTTGCACAAGCTAACCAAATACCAAGCTATGCAATGCAGTTATTAGGTTAATATAAATAAGGGCTTTGTTTTATAACACAAGCCCTATATACCTGTATTTAAGAATTAGTTTTGAATGCGCAAAAAAGGCAGGTGATTTATGGGTAACATATTTAAAGTATCATCTATTGATACACAACTAAGAGATACACCAGATAATCCCATGCCCCATAGTAAAAAAGAAATGGAGCGAGCTAAAAATATTGGTAATAATGATTTTAGCGATATTTATGAAATAAGACAGCAGTGTTTAAATTTTAATAAAGCATGCTTATTAAGTAAAACTGAAAGTGTAGCATTTATCCGTAAGGAAATGCAAGATGTGGTGCAAAACTTAAAGTTTTCTGGAATGTTTATTATAAAAGATATATCTTTTAATGAACAGATACATGCACGGCAGCTTTTAGATGGTTGACTTATATTCTTTTCATATGCGTTTTTCTACTTAAATGTAGATAAAGCTTCACTAAATTATATGTGTGGCATATAAATTATAAAACTGCTCTTGTGAAAGCAAGGGCAGTTTTTTATAAAATCATTGAATATCATTATCCTATATGCTATAATTACAGCATAAAGTATTATATTTAGTATAAAGAGGTGCATTATGAAAACATATTCAGACCTTATTCAATTACTCCAATCAAAAGGTTTTTCCCTAGAAGAAGCAGAAAGTTTTGCAAAAATTGAAAAAAATATGAAAGGTTCCCCTAGTGCAGATAATTCAGTAGAATGTGGCGATGATGTATATAATTTTTATGAAAGTCGCTCAATGCTTGAAATTGACCCTGCAAAAGCATGGTAAATATAGTATAAATCTATAAAAAGATATAATAAAGAAAAATTTATGAGTAATAAAGATTTGGAAAAAATTATTATTGCACATCGTGGAGCAAGTGGGTATTTGCCAGAACATACTCTTTCTTCAAAAGCGCTAGCTTATCAAATGGGAGTGCAATTTTTAGAGCAAGATTTAGCTATGACAAAAGATAATCATCTTATAGTTATCCATGACCGTTATCTTGATAGAGTTACAGATGTGTCAGATAAATTTCCAAGTAGAAAGCGAGCAGATGGCAGATATTATGTGATAGATTTTACACTTGATGAAATAAAAAGTTTAGATTTTATGGAAGGTTTTACTATAAAAAATGGTAGACGCATTCAAGATTATCCAAATAGATTTCCACTAGGTTCATCAACTTTTAAATTACATACTTTTGAAGAAGAAATAGAGTTTATTCAAGGTTTAAATAAAACAATGGGAAAAGATGTTGGCTTATATGTGGAAGTAAAAGCCCCATGGTTTCATAAACAAGAGGGTAAAGATATATCTAAGGCAACACTAAAAGTATTAAAAACATACGGCTATACAAGTAAAGAAAGTAATGTCTACTTTCAAACATTTGATTTCCCTGATTTAATATATGTTAAAGAAAAATTAATGCCTGAAATGGATATTGAGCTTAAAACTATCCTACTTTTTGCAGAAAATTCATGGGGAGAAACCTATGAACAATATGATGATGGCTCATGGGGATTATTTGATTTTAATAAACTTAAAACACCTGACGGTATGGCTCTTACTGCAAAATATGCTGATGGTGTAGGTCCCGCATATACTATGGTTATAGATAGTAAAGCATCAAAAAAAGGAAATATTGTTATAACTGATTTTGTAAAACTTGCACATGATAACAATATGGTAGTCCATCCATACACTATTAGAAAAGATAAACTTCCTGATTATGTTGATAATGTAGATGAACTTTATGAGGCAGTATTATATAAAGCTAATGCAGATGGTTTATTTACTGATTTCCCTGATTTAGCCATAAATTTTATAAAAAATTATAAATGATTATTAATATATAATACAAGTTTCTTCGGTTGTTTTGCTACATTTAAACTCTTATTAAAAATTTATGAATATTATAATTTATTATTCATTAAACTTATTTTAGATTTTCCTATCTCCGCCCAGCTCATAAATCAAGTTTTCGTTATTTTAAACTTATTAAAAACTCCATTTTTCATATAGAGCCTATTAAATAATTAGCTTTATAAATATATTTTAGTCTACTAGATGTAGCAAATATCCGTAACCCTTTGCTTCCATTTCTTCTTTTGGTATAAATTTTAAAGATGCACTGTTAATGCAATAACGCATACCACCTTTATCTTTTGGACCATCATTAAATAAATGACCTAAATGTGCATTACCTATTTTGCTTCTAACTTCTATTCTAGTCATACCATGGCTTGTATCACTTCTTTCTTGTAATTCAGTTCCATTTATTACTTTTGTAAAACTAGGCCAGCCACTACCAGAATCATATTTATCTTTTGAAGAAAAAAGTGGCTCCCCTGTGGTAATATCCACATAAATACCTTTTGCTTTATTATTCCAATATTCATTTTTAAATGGTGGTTCTGTTCCATTATTTTGTGTAACATTAAATTGCATATCAGTTAATGATGCTTTTAATTTAGATTTGTCAGGTATAATATATTCTGATTTATGATGAACTATACTTTTATCAACTGCTTTTGCTGCTTCATTAAATTTATCCTTTCCTATGTGGCAGTATCCAAAAGGATTTTTATCTAAATATTTTTGATGATATTCTTCTGCCTGATAGTAATTTATTATTGGCATTAGCTCAATAGCAATTTTTTGCCCTTGAAATTGTTTAGCTAAATTTTGTAGTGATTTTTCTGCCACTTCTTTATTACTTTCATCAATATAGTATATGCCCGTTCTATACTGTGTTCCTATATCATTTCCTTGTTTATTAATAGAAATAGGGTCTATTATTTTATAATACATATCAAGTATAAAAGGCAGGCTAACGATTTTGGGATTATATACAATATGAACTGTTTCGGCATGGTGCGTATTTTTATAAACCACATCTTCATAAGTTGGATTTTGTGTATATCCATTAGCATAACCTACATCTGTTGATATAACACCATTAATGGAATTGAAATATTTTTCAACACCCCAAAAGCATCCACCAGCTAAATATATATGTTTGTAGTCATTATTTATATTTTTTCTGATATTTTCTATGTTAGAAGGCATATTTTTTTCATTCATTGTCATGGCAACCCCTTTTTCATTCAATATTATCATCATAGTTATAAGTAAAGATAGAACAAGTATTATATATTTTTTCATAAAAACACCTTGTATTATATTTATATTTCTATATACTTTAACGATATATTTTAAAACTTGTTAAGGTAATATCTACATAATTTATACATAATAATAGTAATTATTATTGTTTTGATGGCATTATATGAGAAAAATATTTTATTTAGGATTGTTTTTGATTATATCTTGTGGTGGAGATATAGCATCTGATAATGTATCATCTAATAGTTCAGGGCTTTATACTGCCCCAGTATTAGCTGGTGATTATATTGAAAAACCTGTTGCAAGTATTATTTTATCAAGTAGTAGTTTTAATGAAATATCCCATACATTAATAGATTTATCACCAAATTTATCTGCATTTGTTGAAGCAAAAGGACAACCAGTTGCAAATGATAAAGCATCTTTTTTTGAAGTAACAAGTATGCAGAAAAAGAGTTTTTCAACAATCACATCATGTCATACAAATCTGCCTTTTGGAGCTTGTTCGTCTTCATTTACATATAAACCTTACTGCAATGGTGCTGATTTTACATATATAAAATTGCAGGCAGATAAAAGTGCACCTGTAATTTTAACTGTTACAGGTAATGGCGATGGTTTTATAGATAATTGCTCTAAATATAAGCTTGATAATATAACATTAACAAGTGAAAACACAAGCCATCGTTTTACTTATATAGGTGAAATATTTCATTGGACAGCAAAAGCAGATAAGGAAATACCTTCTGATTTTTCATATAGCACAAATGGTGCTTTAAATGGATTTTATTATTCATATTCTTGTTTTTCAAGTGATAATACTTGTTCTGGTTTTGCTCAGTTTTTAGGTAAAGTGGGTAAATATGAATGTCATGGAGAAACAACTATTTCCTTTAATATATATGCAGACCCATTTTCTACAAAAGGTCATACACCTATAACAATTACTCTTTATGGAGCTGGCACAGGTAGAGATGAAGCCTATCCCTGTCAATTAAAATAAATACTAAATAAAAGTTAATAAAAGCCGATAATAAGTATAGTAGAGTAATATATTTATTATATGCAAGGATGCAGAAACATACGAGCATGGAGGCTTTTATGGATTTATTTGTTCCTTATATAACAGTTCAGCCAGCTAGTCCTGTAAATGATAGTATTGAACCTAAAAATGATTATAAAACGATGGCAGTTCCTAGCAAAAATGAATTTCAAAAAATATATTTTGAAGAGCTTGCAAGACAATGTTATGAAGAAAGTGGTAATTTTAATGCAATATCAAATATGGCTCGCATTCATTATGAAGAATATTATGGCGGTGGTGCAGGACCTTTAAAAAGATGGAAAATATATTTTTCAAAATATAATATTTTAGTAAATATTGAAGATAATAATGGACAGCTACATATTAAGGCTGCATAATTAATTATTGCTGCTATCTTAAAGCAATAATTCTTGCCATATCAGGTCTCCCCGGCTCTTTGTTTGGCTCCATTTTCACAAGCACTCTTATACAATTTTCAAGCCTGCCATACATATTGGTTTCAGCATTATTCATTTCTTCAACAATAGCTTCTTTATTAACAGCATCATAATCAACTACACCAACATGAGTAGAGCCACCTTCAAGTTCTACAACTATAAGTTTTCCTTTTATTCTTATAATAGATGCTTCTATTGGGTCGCCTTCTATTTCATCAATATTTTTATTTTTCTGCTCCATAAGATTATGTCTATATTCAGAAATATATGTCATTACTTTATTTAAATCCTGTTTTTGCATTCCATAAGGCGATACTTGATATGAAATAGTATCATCAATATCATTAAAGGCATTTTTTATAACAATATATGAATTATCTAAAATATTTGTAATAAGTTGGTTTTCATCTAATTTTTCATTTTCATGCAAGCTAAGATTAATATATAAATAAAGTGCTTTATCAGCTGCTAAAAGCATATCTGGTTTACGCTTAATAAATGTAGCAATTTTACTATCATCTGTATTTATTGTAACATGGATACCAAGTTTAGCACCACTTTCATTTTCTACTATAAAATTTAATTTGCTAGCATTATCTTGATTACTAATAGAAACAATAGATTTAAATTTAGCTTTCATGTAATACTGTAATAAATAATCAACTACATATCCTTGACCTATATATTTACTACTTTGCATTATAAAAACTCCTAAAAAACTATAATAATACGATTAATAATATATAGCAGTTTTATACAATTTTTTCAATAATTAAGTCAATTAAAAAAAATTACTAATAGAATGTATCATATTTTGCAAAAGATGAGTGATTTATAAATATAAAAGTTATTATATTCTTATTGAGTTAATGTAAAAAATATATTATTATTGTATTCTGAGGTTATTGATGAGAAGAAATATTATATTATTAATATTTGTTTTATTGTTTTCTGCATGTTTTAAAGATAGTGACACAAAAGATTTATCAGAGACAGCTAAAAAACTTGCAGATAATAAAGCCACATTAAGTGATAGTGCTGAAAAACAAAAACTAGAAAAACTTGTTTCACCGGAGCAAAATCCACGCAAAGCATTAGAGCAACTTGGTTTTTGGAATAAGCAATATTATAAACTTGAATATAATCCATTATATGGCTATTGTTATCAGCATCTTTTTCCGTCTATGGATACATCTCAGGAAAAAGATATTATATTATTTCATGTAAAAATTATGCCTTTTGACCCTATGATAATATTTGCAGTTAATAAAGTTGCCTATAAAAATGGTGCTTTTGAACTTTCAGGCACTATTGATGATAAAAAATATATAGTATATATAAAAGTGCAGGATGGCAAAACTATAAATGTGCGTCTTGGGGAATTTGATGTTAATGAATCTTATGATTTATCAAGTGGAATAGCATATTCTTCTTTTACAAATGTATATAACCATCAAGAAAATCCCGTTTTTGACTTATCAGTATATGATACATGTGAAGAGCAGGATATTGCAATTATTTCAGATATTTCAGATAAACTTACTGATGATACAGTTCAAGAGAAACACGGCATAAATGTTAAAACACCAAAAGGGCTTGATTGTTGGGGTAGATGGGTAAATATTAATGATAAACAGCATGTATATTATGAGCTTGATAAAAAACATTTACTTTTTAAAGATTACAGTGAACAGATTTTTGCAGGTGGAAATATAAGAACTAATGTTATAGAAAATATGACATATAAAAATGGTATTTTTTACTTTAATTTTGAAGATAGTGAGTTAATAGGACACATGTGTTTGCCAATAGATAATAAAACATCTATGTGGGTGCTTGATGATGTAAATTTAGGTATATTTGAAAAATATCAGTCCAATTAAACTATAAAGTATTGATATATAATGTTTTTTATTTTTTTAGTGAAAAATAAAAAATTGCTTGACAAAATATAAAAAATCGTGTTTTATATAAATCTCTTAAAAAGCATAAATGCCCGCCCGAGTGGCGGAATTGGTAGACGCAAGGGACTTAAAATCCCTCGGGTATTTCACCTGTGCCGGTTCGATTCCGGCCTCGGGCATTTTATACTTGGTTAATAGATAAATATTATAACTATTAATACAAGGTTATTAATCAGCAACAAATTTATAATTTTACTTGCAAATCTTTATAAACTTCCTGTTGCTGGTTGCATTTTATACCCACTATTATTAAATAGTGGGTGCAAATCACAAGACAATCAAATAAGTTTCTTTTGTGGTGTTGTATGTTAAGCACTGCACAAAGAAAGCTAGTATCTTTTTATAATCAAAATTAATATAAACCATTTGATAAGTTTTTTTGTTTTCTAAATAAAATTTTGCCTAAATTATTAATTGCTTATATTTAGCAAAAATTTTTGACTTTTAAACCACACATTTCACTCCATGTAATAATATCTTTAAAAAAATAATTTATATAATTATAAATAGATAATTAAAAAGTAAAGATAATAAATATATGCTGGAAACCTTACAAAAGAGCTAGTATTATATTAGCTTGTGTTTTTTGTATTTTTAAGATATTGTTTTAACAGTGAGCACCTGAACGGTTAAGCTCACCAGCACGCAAATATGGATTAGGCTGTTTGCTCACCAACTTTTTATATTTCTAAAATTTAAAAGGGGGTGTGCGTATGTATGAAATATATGCTTTTTTTAGAGCTATCACTTTCTTATATACAATAATAAAAAACCGCCTATAACATAGACGGTTTAAACGTTCAAGGTTTAGCCGTTCAGGGACTTAATAGTTAACAGTCTAGTCCCTGCATGCTACACTTAATATAATCAATAACAATCATTTCTGCAAGCACTTTTTATAAGCACTAATTAAAAAAATTTTATCCGCTAAAATTTTATATACTTGCAATTACTTTTATTTTGATATTTATTATATATGGCTATTTATTTGGATAGTCTTGCATGGTCGCGACTGGGTAGGTTGGTTCTCTCTTTTTTCAACTTGATTTTAGAAATTGGGAGCCTATGTAATATTTTGATAATATCACATTTTCATTATGTGTACTAATAATAGCAACCATAATTTTTAAAATAAAAATATATTTATTATTCATTCCCTATTTTTATGTATAAAATCTAAAATTTATATTTTTCTTGCTTTCATTGTTAAAATTAAAAAATAAGTATGAAATAGTAAAAATAATACTTGACAAATCCCCCCCCCGTGTATGATAGGCGAAATCATTTAACAAAAATATCAATAGGGGGATTAATTTTATGAAGAAAGTGTTTATTGTTTTACTATCATTTGCATTATTTGGGTGTAGTGTTAATCACATGAAAATAGTTTATAATAAACCAGTTACAAATTTATCAGATAATCAGTCTGCAATTATTTTTATTAGACCAGATGGTTTTCGTGCTGGAGCTATATCATCGCCTATTGCTGAATATAAAGATGGAGATGCAATCTTTATTGGCAATATGAAAGGTGCATGTAAAATATTACATATTACAACACCGGGAAAGCATGAATATGTGATTTCTGGTGAAACTTCGTATGTATTAAAAGCAGATTTATAAGGTGGTATGTATTATTATGTGTATATAACCCCTAGATTTGGTTTTATGATGGCACGGTTTATTTTTGAACCATTTGGAGTAATGTATGGGGAAAATGATAAAAATAAATTAGCAAATGATATTAACAGCAGTAGCATACCATGGATAGAAAATACAAATGATGGGCTTGACTGGTTTGAAGCTAATAAACAAAGTTTTATAACTAAATTTAAAAGAGCTGATAGAGAAAGTAAATTTAGTGTTCTCTCAAAGGATGCTGGCACAAATTCATTAATCAAATAGTTAAATAACAAAAATAATACTTGACAATTCCCCCCCCCCATATTGTTTATTATGAGAGGTATATTATGAAAAAGATTTATATTATATTTGCAATATGTATGATGTTGTATGGCTGTGCAGGTAAATTAATGGAAAGGACAGCTGTTGATTATGATATGAAGCTAGATAGTGGCAAAGCAGCAGTAATATTTATAAGAACATCTGGTGAATTTTCTGCCCCGATAGCTGAATATAAAAATAATGATGTATCTTTTATTGGTAATTCTACCGGTGGAAGTATAATAATGGATATAACAAATGCTGGCAAGCATGAATATATTATTGCAGCAGGAAGAGGCACTGTCTTAAAAGCAGATTTAAAGGCGGGTATGTTTTATTATGTATATATTTTACAAGGATATAAAAATAATAGAGCAATATTATACTGCGAGCCATACGAACCTAATAAAAGCAAACAGATTTTATTAGCAAATGGTTATGAAAAAAATATTAATGAAAGCAGTGTAAAAAATGATTCTAAACATATTATGTGGCAAAAAAATACACCAGATGGATACACGTGGTTTGAAGTTAATAAACCAAGTTTTATATCTAAATATAAATATGCTTATAAAACATATAATGTATATGAAATAAGGGCAGATATGGGTGTTAATGCTTTAATAAAATAAGGAAAAATAAGATTAATATGGAAAAGAAGTGTGATGTTTTAATTATTGGTGCAGGTCCAAGTGGCAGTATTTTAAGCTCTCTTTTGCACCAAAATGGTATAGATGTTTTAGTTGTAGATAAGGAAGTATTTCCTAGATTTGTAATAGGTGAGTCTCTTTTACCCTTTTGTATGAATGCCATTGAAAAAGCTGGTCTTTTAGATGCAGTTATTGATAATGAAGAAAAACTTGGCTTTCAATATAAAAATGGTGCTGCATTTGCAAGAGGTGCATGCGATAATTCAATAGAATACACTTATATTGATTTTTGTGATAAAAGCAGTGCTGGGTTCGGCACAACATTTCAAGTCCGCCGTGGTGTATTTGATAAGCTACTTATTGATACAGTAGCTAAAAAAGGTGTTAATGTTTTATTTGGTGTAATGGCTGAAAAGTTTGACTTTAATGAAGATGCAGAAGGTCGTGTTGCTATTAGTTTAAATAATGGAGATGTGATTAAAGCAAAATATGTAGTAGATGGCAGTGGCTATGGTAGAGTGCTTCCGAAAGCATTAAATTTAGATACTCCATCTGATTTAACTCCAAAAATAGCTTACTTTACTCATATTGAAGATAAAATTACTCATCCTATGTATGATAGAAATAAAATATTAATCACAACTCATCCAGAGCATAAATCAATATGGTTTTGGCTTATTCCTTTTAGTGATGGCAGATGTTCTATTGGTGTAGTTGGAGAAAAACAATATATATTTTCTAATGATGTGGCTAAATTTTTAAATGAAAATGATTTAAAAGCAAATGCCATGGATATTTTAAAAGCTCATGTTTATAAAACTCCGATTTTGAAAAAGTTATTAAATAATGCTATATGGGATACACCAGCAAATTTTATTTATGGATATTCTGCAAATGTAACAAAATTTTATGATAAACATTTTGTGCTTCTTGGTAATGCTGGCGAATTTTTAGACCCTGTATTTTCATCAGGTGTAACTATTGCAATGCACGCAGCTACTTTGCTTGCCCCTCTTGTTACAAGGATTATAAAAGGGGAAAAAGTAGATATGGCAAAAGAATATGTTGAGCCTTTAAGTGTAGGTATTAAAGCCTTTAAAACTTATGTTAATGGCTGGTATGATGGCACATTTCAAGATGTAATATATACTAAACGAAAAGAGCATAGCATTACAAGGCAAATATCTTCTGTTTTAGCAGGATATGCTTGGGATAACGAAAACCCTTTTGTTGCTAAATCTGATAAAGCATTAAAAGCCTTATATGAGATATGCAAAAAACAAAATTAAGTAACTATATTAGAAAAATATTACTATTTTTAAGTTTATATGTGGCTGTGTCCTCTTGTGCCAGCCACATTTTTATTAATATTAGCAGTATGGAGCAGGCAGATTATATATTAGAGTTTGCAGATGGTAGTTTGCAACAGTTAAGTGCTGTATGCAGTGAAAATATGTGTAAATTTATTGTATTTGATACTTTGGGTATGCCGATAGTCAGTAAAGAATATAGTAATAATAAATTTCACAGTGTTAAATTTCTACCACCAAATAGTAAATATGATGTGCTATTTGCTTATATTGTTGAAAATGAAGGCAGTAAAGATAAGTTTTTATTTAATATTGGAGATAAAAGCATAACTGTTTATAAAAATAATTAGTATGTGTATTATTAAAATGGAAAATTATGCAAAAGATTTATTTTAGTATCCCTGATGTTATATGTGCAGCAGGTTCGCATGACAAGTTTTTATTAAATATATTATCAGGTTTATCTGGAATATCTTATTCTACAAATTTTATAAATGGTAGTAATGTGCCTCTTGGTATCGTTAAAGATTTATCTGTTACTTTAAAAGATTTGCCTGCAAAGTTGCAACTTGAAGAATTTAATACAAGAGCAATTTTTATGCTTATGCCGTTACTAATAAATTTGCAAGGCAAAATTGACACCCTTAAAAAGAGATACGGAAGCAATAGGATAGGTATAAGCCTTGGCACCACTAATTCAGGTATGGAAGAAAATTTACACGGAATGAAGCATTTTTTAAATACTGGTGATTTTTCAAAATATTCTGAAAATAGAAATGGTCTTTATAATATTGCAAGATTTTGTTCGCTTTTTTATGATATTCAAGGTCCAGCATTTACTATTTCAACAGCATGCACATCTGGTATAAAAGCAATTATTCAAGGTTATAGGCTTATTCAAGCAGGTTTATGTGATGCCTGTATATGTGGTGGTAGCGACAGCCTTAATTCTCTTACAGTTCATGGTTTTAATAACCTGCAAATATTAAGTAGCACTTATTCTAATCCATTTTCAAAAAATAGAGATGGTGTTAATCTAGGCGAAGCATCAGTTTTATTCCTTTTAACAAAAGAAAAAGAATATTCTGATATAAGAATAAAATCTTTTTCTGCAAATAATGATGCTTTTCATATTACTAAACAAGATAGCACCTCCCCTTATGCTGTTAAATTATTAGATGATTTAAAAAAAGGTATGGGGCAAGATAGTATTGATTATATTAATCTTCATGCAACTGGCACCATCTCAAACGACCAAGTAGAAAGTTTTGCTATAAATAAAGTATTTGGTGATAATATTTTATGCAGTGGAATAAAACAGCTTACAGGTCATACATTAGGTGTTGCGGGCAGTTTAGAAGTAGCATTATGTGTTATGCTTGCAGATAAAAAAGAAACAGCTTTGCCACCACATATTTATGATAATGAGTATGATGAAAATATAGCAAAAATAAATCTTATAAAAAAAGAAGATAAAAACATTTATAAAGTTTTAAATGTGGCAAGTATTAATTTTGCATTTGGTGGCGATAATTGTGCTATTGCAGTAGGGCAAGATTAATGGAAAATTTTGATTTTTATAAAAATAAAAAATGTAAAAATATGCTTATTCACGGCGACGATATAGTTTTGATTAATCAAGTTATTGAATGCAGTGATGATTATATTATAGTTGATACTGATTTAAATGAAAATATACCATTTTTAGATGATTATAATGGTTTAAAAATCTTCCCAAGTTATAAATGTATAGAGATGATGGCTCAAAGTTTAGGCTGTTTTCAGTATATTAATATAGCTATACAAGGGGAAGGAAAAGCTAAAATTGGTTTTTTACTTGGTGCTAGGAAATTTGATATATATATCCCATATATAGAATATCATAAGAAATTATTTATTGAAACAAAATTATCTATTCAAAATGATGATGGTTTTGGTGTGTACGATTCTACTGTGTATATAGAAAAGATAAAAGATGAAAATAAGCTGGCAGCTGCCACATTAAGTGTATTAAGTCCAAAAGATGATTTTATTCATCAGATACAAAATAATATTTAGGTGCATAATGGATACTACTAAAAAAGAAGTTCTTGTAACTGGTTCATCAAGGGGGATTGGTAGAGCCATTGCTATTGATTTACATAAAGCAGGGTATAATGTTATTCTTCATGGAAAAAGTAAAAGTGATGCACTTTTAAAATTATCTGATGAGCTTTCTGCAAAATATATTTATTTTGATGTTGCAGATAGTGAAACAGCAAAAGAAGCCTTACAAGAATGGAGTGAAAAAGCACTATATGGTATAGTTCTAAATGCAGGTATTTCAAAAGATAACACATTTGTAGGACTTAACAGGCAAGAATGGGAAAGTGTAATAAATACAAACTTAAATAGCTTTTTCAATGTTTTAAATCCAGTGCTTATGCCAATGCTTCGCAAAAAAGAAGGCAGGGTAGTAGTGATAAGCTCTGTATCTGGTATTATGGGTAATAGAGGGCAGACAAATTATTCAGCTTCAAAAGCGGGCTTAATAGGTGCAGCAAAAGCATTAAGTGTGGAAACTGCTAGCAGAAATATTACTGTAAATGTTGTTGCACCGGGACTAATTGAAACAGATATGATAGATGAAAACTTGCCACTTGATGAAATAAAAAAAGCAATACCAGCTAGAAGATTTGGAAAAGCAGAAGAAGTGGCACCTCTTGTAACATTTTTAATGAGTAAATATTCATCATATATTACAAGGCAGGTAATAGGTGTAAATGGAGGAATGATATAGTGGGTCAGATGACTACTAATAGAGTTTTTGTAACAGGTTATGGCATAGTAAGTGCTTTTGGTAATTCATGGCAAGAATGTAGAGATGGATTTTCATCAAAAGAAAATAAAGTTGTATATATGCCAGAATGGACTAAAATAAAAGATTTAAAATCATATTTAGCTGCACCTATTATAAATTATGAACCACTAAATGAACTTACAAGGAAAGATAAACGCTCAATGGGGCGAGTTTCTTTGATGAGTGTCCATGCTGCAAAACTTGCACTTCAATCTGCTTGCTTAATAGATGATAATGGAACCAGCAATTATGTAACAGATGGTAGTCTTGGAGTTGCTGCTGGCAGTAGCACAGGTAGCACAGATGCAGTTCTTTCTATGGCAAAACTATTTATTGCAGAAAGTTCTGACTGTAATGCTAATACTTATATAAAAATGATGCCTCATACTATTGCTGCAAATATTGCAATTTATTTTCATATTAAAGGCAGGGTTATACCCACATCATCAGCATGTACAAGTGCAAGCCATGCAATAGGTTATTCATACGAAGCAATTAAATATGACAGAATACCAATGATGATAGCAGGTGGTGGCGAAGAATTATGTATGAGTGAAGTGTATGTTTTTGATTCTCTTTATGCTGCAAGTAGGAAAAATAGCACTCCAAAATTAACACCAGCACCTTTTGATAGCACAAGAGATGGGCTTGTATTAGGTGAAGGTGCATGTTTTTTACTACTTGAAAGTGAAGAGTCAATGATAAAAAGGGGAGTTACTCCCATTGCTGAAATTGTGGGCTATGGCTCCACATGTGATGGCACTCATATTACAAGACCACAAAGCCAGACTATGAAAGAAGCAATGCAATTAAGTCTTAAAGATGCAGAAATATCACCTGATAAAATAGGATATGTTAATGCTCATGCAACTGCCACAAGTTTTGGGGATATTCAAGAAAGTATTGCAACAAGGGAGTTATTTGGTGAAAATATAAGTATTTCATCTCTTAAAAGCTATCTTGGGCATACACTTGGAGCCTGTGGAGCAATGGAAAGTTTGTTTTCTATTATGATGATGAATGAAAAAAGATTTTATCCCACAATTAACTTAAATGATGTAGATAAAGAGTGTGCAAAATTAAATTATTTAACAGATATAACAAATATTGATACTGATTATGTAATGAATAATAATTTTGCATTTGGTGGCATAAATACATCATTAATATTTAAAAGGCTATAAAATGAAATTTTCATTTAATATAAAAAATATGAAAGCATTTATACCAGAAGAATTTAAGGAAGATTTTAAAGGAACAGAGCTTTTGCAATATTGCAAGCCTTTTCATTTAGAGCATATACCAGTAATTGAAAGAAGAAGATTAAGTAAAGGCACAAAATGTGTGCTTTCTATGTTACATAATATTAATATGCCAATAGTTTATTCATCACATAAAGGCGAAATAAACCGTAGTTTAGATTTACTTTACTTTTTAGCAGATGAAAATATTGTATCTCCCACATCGTTTTCACTTTCAGTTTTAAATGCAGTGCCTGCTGTTACTTCTATTATGTATAAAAACCATAACGATATAACTGCTATATCATCAAGCCCATCGTTAGAAAATGCAATTTTAAACGCATATATAAATATGCAGGATACTAAAAAAGAACAACTTGTTATCAGCTACTATGAGGGAGCATGTAAGCAGTATTATAATAAAGATAAATTATATTTATGTATTTCTATGGAAGTAACAAGTGGAAGTTCTATTACAATAGAAAAAAAAGCATCAGAAAAAGTATATAAAGTAATGGATAAAATAAGTGAAATAGAGTTTTTAAAAAATTATAATATTGAAAAAGATTATTCTATATATAGCGATAAATCAGAATGGAAATGGTCTTTTAATGCTTAAAATAATAAGAGCATTTATACCGTTTTTTTTATTTGGAGTAATGTGTATCATAGGTAATATATTATTTTTATCTTTTTTAATTACTCAAATTTATAGATTAAATATTATAAAAAATATTTCAAGAGATATAGTGATGTTATCATGGAGATTATTTTTATATCTTATAAAATATTTTAAATGGATTAATTTTGAAAAAATAAATATTAAGATAAAGGAAAATGGTTGTTTAATAATAGCTAATCACCCATCACTTTTAGATGTGGTATTTTTACTTGCATATACAAAGCATAGTAATTGTATTGTAAAAAAAGAATTGAAACATAATATATTTTTATATCCAGCTATTAAATGTAGCCATTATATAACAAATGAATTTAATGAAGAATTTTTAAATAAATGTATTAATGTTTTACAAAATGGAGAAAATTTAATTATTTTTCCAGAGGGAACAAGAACAACTGATAAAATAAATATACATAAGGGAGCATCATATATTGCCATATATGGAGCAAAAAAAGTATTACCATTTTATATTGATATAAAGCCAAAATGTCTAGGTAAGTATGATAAATGGTGGACTCTGCCTGAAAATATAGATTATAGCATTAATAAACTTGAAGAAATATCTATAAAAGATTTTGAAAAAGATAATGCTTATTCATTAAGAGTAAGGCATTTACATTCACATATAAAATCAATATATGAAAAATATAACATATAAAATAACGGAGATTATTTATGGCATCTACAAACTTAAAAGAAGAATTAAAAGATATGATTATTACAACACTTAATTTAGAAGATATTAAAACAAGTGATATTAAAGATGATGAAGCACTTTTTGGCGATGGTTTAGGGCTTGATAGTGTAGATGCGTTAGAACTTTCACTTGCAATATCTAAAAAATATAATGTGGTTATTGATAAAAAAGTTGATAATGTGCGTGAAATATTTGCAAATATAGAAAATCTTGCAAATTTTATTCAATCTAAAATATAAGAGGTATTATAATGACAGAAAAAGAAATATTTGATTTTTTAAAAAATGTGCTTGTGGAATATTTTGAAATAGATGCTGATAAAATTACAATGGAAGCAAAACTTAATGAAGATTTAGATATTGATAGTATTGATGCAATAGATATGATGTCATACATAAAAAAAGAAACAGGTAGAGAAATAGAGCCAACACAATTTAAAGAAGTTAAAACAATAGGGGATATTGTTACTGTTATTATGCAACGAACAGAAAATAATGAAAGTAATTAATATAAACCTTTTTATATTAGGGGTTTTATATCCATTTATAATTTATTTTTTAAATAAATATTTATGGGTATTTTTTTTATTTTTTTCATTATTATGGTTTTTGAAGTTTATATTTTTGTATAATAAAAAAAGTGTTATTAATATAGAAGATAAGCAGGAAAATAAGTTGATAGGAAGTGAATTTGCAAAAGTATTCAAGTCTTATTCCAGCTTTTTAAATAATAAATATATTTCTTTTATATTTTTTGCACTGTTTTTATTTATGTTTATAATAAAATTTATAAATATAAAATATGAAATATTAATATATTTATATCCAGCATTTATATATATTATGTTTTTTACTATTTTTATATATAATATAAAAGAAAAATCATTAATAGAATATTTTGCAGAGATTGAACATAAATTAAGAAAATTGCCACCATTAAATTATAAAGAGAAAAAATATACTAGAAAACTTACATATATTTGGTCTATATTTTTTATTTTAAATGCTGTTATTTGTATTATATTATCACTATTTAAAAATAAAGAATACTGGCTTTTTTATACTGGTATAGCAGGATATATTTTAACTGCTATGTTTTTTATATTAGAAAGAATATTGCGTAGTTTTTTTATGAAGTTTGTAAAATAGAGTGAAATATGGATAAATTGCATTTATTAAATATATCTAAACACAATATGAATAAAGTTTTATGTTTTTTTAATGAATTTAATATTGATACTGATATTTTATTAAATATTAGTAATAATCAATATTTTTTAGATGTTCTATCTTCACTACTTTATAAACAATCTGATAATTCTATACATTATAAAATAATAATTGCTCCAAAAATAGAAGATGACGCGTCATATTTAATAATAGATGACGAATTTTGTGAAAAATTAGGATTTATAGAACATAATGAAGATGTTATTAATATATTTGAGTTTTATCTGAATATAAGCAATACTTATTTTTATCTAAAAACATCAGGTAGCACAGGGGACCCTGTTTTAATTAAAAAATATGTTTATCAGATGATTAATGAAGCAAAATGCTTAAAATCATTTTTAGGTTCAGATTTTTATAATAAAACAGTTTGTTCTATTGTGCCACATCACCATTTATATGGATTAACTTTTGCAGTATTTATGCCTATTGTTTGCAATTTTCCAGTAATTGAGCAAAGCCCGTTACTTGAAAATTTAAGTCAATTTAAAGAAAATATACTTATTACTTCACCAGAATTTTTAAAAAAACTAGTGCAGTATAATAAAGATTTCTTGCCATTATCAATTAATAATATAGAGCTTATTATTACAGCTGGTTCCATGTTAGATGATAAAACTAGAAATCAATTAAAAAATATTACTAATGCAAAAATATTAAATATATATGGAAGCACAGAAACTGGAATAATAGCAGGGGATATTGGCGATGGTTTTAGGCTTTTTTCATCAGTAACTATTGATGATAATATACTTATTTCAGAATGGTCAGATAAATTTAGATTACAAGATGAAATTGAAATAAAAAATGATAAATTAGAAATTTATGGTAGAAAAGATAGAATAATAAAAATTGCAGATAAAAGATTTAGTCTTGATATGGTAGAAAAGTATATTAAGCAATCAGATTTAATATATGATGCCTATGCTTATGTAATAAATAATCGTATAGGTGTGCTTATATCTCTTACAGAAGAAGGCAAAAAAGTTTTTAGAAATAATGGAAAAAAGGGTATTGTAGAAAATATAAATAAATATACAGATAAAGTTTTTGGGAAAAATATAAGACACTATAAAATTACATCAAATATTTTTAGAAATAATAATGGAAAATTAATAAAAAAAGAAAATGATGGACTTATTAATCATAAAGAACAGTTAAAATTTATACAGGAAAAAATAGAAAAAAACGAACAGGGAATAACAGCATTATTTACTGCTTATATAAGTGAAGATATTTTTTATTTACCATTACATTTTTACAATTTCCCTTTAATACCGGGGTTTATAGAATTAGACCATATTATAAAATTATCAGCACAATTTGGATATGATTTTATGAAAATAAATAAAATTTCAAACTTAAAATTTGTTCATTTTATTCGTCCTATGGATAATATAAAAATAGAACTTATAATGCTTGATAATATAGTAAAATTTAATATATATGCTGATAATATAAAGGCAGCTTCTGGAAATATAAAATATGAAAGATAAGTTATGCTTTTTAATCCCTTATTATAATCATCCACAAAATATAAACTTTTTAGTTAATGTTTTATTAGAATATAATATTACTATTATTTTAGTAGATGATGGCTCAAATTCAGCATTAAAAGATATTTTAAATATAGAAAGTTCATTAATATTAATAGTTAGTCATAATATAAATAAAGGTAAAGGCAGTGCTATCATAACTGGCATTAATAAAGCATTAGAAATGGGATTTAATAGCTGTTTTCAAATAGATGCAGATGCTCAACATGATTTATGCAAAATTACTGAATTTATAAAATGCTATGAAGAATATCCTGCATCTTTAATATGTGCTAAACCACTTTATAATAAAGACATACCAAAATCACGGCTTTATGGTAGAAAGATTACTTCCTTTTGGGTGTATATTAATACACTAGGTGCAATAAAAGAAGATAGTATGATAGGTATGCGAATATACCCACTTGATAAGATAAATAAAATTTTAAAATCTGTTAAAAGTAAAAGAATGGCTTTTGATACAGATATATTATTAAGTTATTTTAAAAATGATATAGATATTAAATGGATTGATGTTAATATTACATATAGTAATAATAATGTAAGCCATTTTAGAGTAGTAAAAGATAATATTCTTATATCATTAATGCACGCAAGGCATTTTTTATTGTTGCCTATATATCTTATTAAAAAATCCATCCGTGGATTTTTTAAACCACGCTCTGCCGAAAATAAATTACTCCGCTTTGCTCCGAGTTCAGAAAACGGCTTGCCATTAATAAGGGCAAGACCCCGTTTTTCGTCTATCGCTTACGCTTCGCGACGGCACTTCCTGTGCCTTGATAATCTTATTAAAAAATTATTATACAGGTCAAAGTAATTGTGAAAGATAAAAATTGGTATCATAAAAAAGAAAAAGCAGGGCTTTTTTTATTAAAAGTTACCTTATATATGGTTATTTATCTTCCTGCTTTCATTTTGAAATTTATTACTTTTTTTGTTGCATTATTTTATTATATTACAAATAAAGATGAGCGAAATAATATTTTATTATATAGAAAAAAACTTCAATCATATTTTAATAATGAAATAAATGATAAACTTATTGCAACATCTAGTTTTAGTAATTTTTATGCTTTTTCAGAAAGTATATGTGATAAAATAGCAGTATGGAAAGGAAAAATTAAATATGATGATTTAGTTTTTAATAATGAAGAATATTTACATGATGAACTTAGTTTTGGATATAGTGAAAATAAAAAAGGTCAAATATTATTAGTTAGTCATTTTGGTAATATTGAGATATTTCGTGCAATAAGTAGGCATATTAAAGAAACTAAAATAGCTATTTTAGTATATCAAAAAAATAGTCAGGTTTTTGCAAATATTATTAATGAAATATCTCATACAGATTTAAAGGCTTTTGATGTTAGTGATTTATCCATAGATAAAATGCTTGAATTATCAGAGCTTTTAAATAATGGCTGTCATATAGGTATAATGGCAGATAGAGTATCAGTAAATGATAAAAAGAATATAAAAATCAATTTTTTAGGAAGTGAATGTTTTTTCCCAACAGGTGCATTTATTTTAGCAGGTTTATTAAAATGCAATGTTACTACAATATGGTGTGAAAAAATTAATGGTAAATATCACATTGATATAGAAAAAATTGCAGATAATATAAAACTTTCTCGTAATAAAGAAACATCAGTAAAGCCGTATGTGGAAAAATATGTGGCAATACTTGAAAAACATATAAAAAATAATCCAACTCAATGGTTTAATTTTTATAATTTTTGGCAGGAATAATATGAAAACAATAAGTAATACAACAAAACATAAAGTTGAATTTTATGATGTAGATTCTATGAATGTAATGTGGCATGGTAATTATATTAAATTATTAGAATCAGCAAGGTGTAGCCTATTAGATATGCTTGGGTATAATTATATGCAGATGAAAGCTGACGGTTATGCTTATCCAATAGTAAAAATGGATATTAAATATATTTCACCTGCTTTTTTTGGTGATGAATTAAGCATAACATCAACAATTAGTAATTATGATGGTTTATTAAAAATATCTTATGAAATATATAATATAACAACAAATAAAAAATGTGCAAAAGCATCAACAGCCCAAGCTGCTATTAAAATAGAAGGATTTGAAACTATGTTTTCTTTAAATAAAGAGTTTTTAGATAAAATAGAGGTGTATTTTGAAAATTATTAGCTTTATTTTTATATTTTTTATGTCCTTTTATAATCTTTACGCATTTTCATTAAATGATTTAGAAAAAATTATGGTGCATGATAATATAAATGGTTCTTTTAAGCAGGAAAAAATCATTACTGGATTTCCTAATCCTATTATTTCTAATGGTAAATTTATTATAAAAAATAAAGAATTACTTTGGATAACTGAAAAGCCTCGTGCAAGCTCTATTAAAATTAATGTTGATGGTATTTTTAGTTTATCAAAAGATAATCAATGGGTTAAAATACAAGGTCAGTATGATAAAAGTATATTTTTAGATATAGTTAATATGAATTTAAAAAAAATAAATTCTATTTTTGAAATAGAGTTATCAGGTAGTGCTGAAAAATGGATAATGAATTTAATCCCAAAAACTCATATAGCGGGAAAAATATTTAAAAAAATTATTATTAATGGCAGTAGATATGTTGCATCTATTGAGATTATAGAAGAAAATAGTGATAAAACTAAAATGATATTTTCAAATATTTCATAAAATGGAGAATAAATATTAAAAAGCATATAATATTATTATTTTTTATAGTCTGGCTTATATCATTATTTTATCTTATATATAATATTAAAGCTATTGATACAAATATATATAGCCTTATTTCTGTTAATAATAATAGTATGTTATCAAATATGAATACAAGTCTTGCAAGTAATGTTATTTTTTTATTTGATAATATAAGTAGTATAGATATAGTAGAAAAATATAATAAAAAATATAATATATTTAAAACAATAAATAAAGGTATTGCATCCCAATATGAATTATTTATAAACGATGTAAATGATTTAAAAATAGCTTCATTTAAGAAAAATGATATAAATAATATAAAAAAAGGGACTTCATTATTTTTTAATAATCATATTGATTCACTTTTAAATTCATTTTTAATCAAAATTGTTCCACTTGAAAAAGATTTTTTTATGCTTTCAAGTCATTCTACATTACTGGAAAATAGCGGTAATTTTAAATATGATATAGAAAATGATGTTTTATATACTGATTATAATGGAAAAATATATTATATGGTTCAAGCTGAACTTAAAGATAAATATAATCCATCATTACTTTTAAATTTAGTTTATAACATTAAATCTGATTTAGGAAATGGTGCAATTATTAGTGGTGGTGCATTATTTAATGCAGAAGGCCATAAAAATGGAATAAAAGAAAGTATATATATGACAGTGCTTTCTATTTTATTAAGTGCTGCTGTTCTTTTAACTGCCTTTCGTCAAAAAAGTATATTATTTTTAATGACAACTATAATTTTAAGCCTTACATTTGGGCTTGCAGTATGTATTTTAATATTTAATACAATCCATATATTAAGCATCATAGTAAGTGCAAGTTTAATAGGACTTATTTTAGATTTTGCTTTGCATTGGCTTTCAAATAATCAAAATAAAGTAGTTACATCATCATCAATTAGATTTGTTATGAAATATTTAATTATCAATTTTATTATTACAGCTATCGGCTATTTACTTTTTATGTTTTCTTTTATGCTTTTATTACAGCAAATAGCAATAATATCCATATTTACTCTTTTTGCATCATTATTATATACTTTATTTTTTCTACCAAATATTTTAGAAGGGTCGTATTATTCTAGGGGAAAATTATTTGATAAAATATTTAGTAAATATATTTTAAGTTTAGAATATGGAAAATCTCATAAATTTATAATATTATTTTTTATTATAGCTATCACTATTTTTGGTGGAATAAAATTTATTTTAGTATCATCATTTGAAGATAATATAAAAAATTATTCATCAATTAATAAAGAGTTTTTAAATGATACTATTTTAACTGGTAATATTACTGGTATGAAAAATCCATCTAATTATATAGTGATGGATAATTATTCTATTGATAAAGAAAGTTTATTAATAGAAAAACTTTATAATAATAATTTAATTAATAATTATAAAGGTTTAAGTTCAGTTTTTCTTGGTATTTCAGAACAAAAAGAATTACAATCTATTTTTAAAAATGCAGTTGATAATAAAAGTATTATAGATATGTATTTAAATGCTGGCTTTAATCAGCAGTTTATAGAAAATGAATTTAATAAAATCATATATTATCCATTATTAAATATTCATGATATTTTAGATAAAAATATAACTGCTCCATATAATTATTTATACCAAAATAATAGTGGAATAATATTTTTTGAAAGTGATAAACAATATAGTAGTTTAATTGATAATAGAACATTTAATAATATATTATCAGAATATGATAGCTTATATTATAATTTAGTGGAAATGATTAATGGCTATTTTAATTCAATAAAAAATCATGCTGTTATATTAAAAATTATAGGTATAGTTGCGGGCTTTTTCATACTTGCTTTTATATTTTCTATAAAAAAATCGTTATATATTACTTTCACAGTTGTCCTTTCTTTACTTTTTTCTATTGCAATATTTTCTATTTTTAATATAGATATAAATATATTTGCAGTTTTTGGTTTTATACTAGCAGGTGCTGTTGGTATAGATTATGCAGTTCTTATGCTTAATAATGAAATAGATATACAAAATAGATATTTTGGAGTATTCACATCAGCTGTTACAAGTGTGGTTTCATTCCTTGTATTAACAAGTAGTTCAACATACGCTGTTTTTACTTTTGGATTAAGTGTAGCATTATCTTTATTTACTTTTCTTTATACTATTCCATTATTTGCTATTGATATTACATCACATAAAAAAAGCGGGAAGTAACCCGCTTTTAGAAATAGTTGACTGCAATATTTTTTTCAAGGTTTGGTATCCATCTACCAAGATAATTTGGATGGATGACTTTTTTCTCTTTATCTGCTTTTAAATTGTAGCTATCTACATATAAATAATTATATCTGTCTTTATTATATACTATTTTTGTAACCACCCACCAGTTACTGCGGGCATACCTGATAGTTATTTCCCCTTGTTTTTCATCTATAATCTGCCAACCTAAATCTTTTGCTGACTTTACTGCTGCATTTTTAAATCTAGCAGTATCTATTGGCATAATTACTGCCGAACCTTTAACATTAGTAAAATCATCAGCTATTTTTGTTTCAGAAATAACAGTTGCTCTTGGTTTAGCATTAGGATTTGTATAAAAACCGTATATATGTTTTTCTAAATTAGGTATCCACCTACTTTCATAGTTACGATGAATTTTATTTTTTGCAGGGTCTGCACCTAGATTATAACTATCAACATATTCATACCAGTATTCGTTTGATGTCCAACATACTTTAACAATAATCCACCATGATTTAGGTTTTTCTAGTTTTAAAGTTATTTCATTTTGTGCATTTTTTTCAATAGTCCAGCCAAGATTTGTAGCTGCTTTAATAACACTTTGTTGCATTAATTTTGTATCAATAGGTGGAATAATCTTTGCACCTGTAATTATTTCAAAATTGCCTTCTTTTGCTGGTGTTTTTTTCACAGGTTCAGCATAGGATAGCATTGCAAAAGCTGTAATAATTATAGTAAGTAGTGTAATTTTAAATAGTTTATGAATTATCATATTTTCCTCCATTTATAAATTTATTATAATATGTTGTATGTGATAAGTAAAGATTATACTTGTAAGCAATATTTATAAATATAGTATTTTTAATAAGTCTTGTTATATATTTATAAGCAAGATAAATTAATTATATGATTATTTTATATTACAATATTCTTTTAATTTTTTAATAAAATTGCCATTCAATAAGTCTTCTTTCATTACAATTTCTACATTAAATTTGTTAGCTTTTTCTTCTAATTTTTTTATATTTTGTTCTTCATTAGTTTCTTCATTGAGAACAATAAAAATATTATATGATTTAATGCCAAATTTTGATGAAATTGCTTTTTGCTTAATTGTGGAAGACTTAATTAATTCAGAATTAGCACTACTTTTACATTCTATATAACATAATAAATTATTATAACTAAATAAAACATCAAGCTCATGTTCAGTGTTTTTGCTTTTATCATTGTCTGCAACATTATATAATTTAAGTGAATGTTTAAGATTATCATTTACTATATCTTGTTTGTTTGAATAATCAAAAATTTCACTTTTTATAATATAATATATATATTTTTCTAAAAATTCTGAAATAATGAATGTTAATGTTTTAATATCCATATTAGTTGAATTTTTAAAATGATAATTATTTAATCTTTGTGCTATATCATCAATAAAATTACATATTTTATCTTTATTATTAACAAGAATGTTAATATTATTTTGATATTTATGATTATTTATATATTTTTCTTGTAATTCATCAATAGCATTTTTAATTTTAAAACTATTGTCGTAACTCTCTTGTTTTGCCTTTTTGTTTTTCAAGTATTTTTTTAACATATTTAGCAATGTATTTAGCATAGAACGAACATTAAGGTGTTGTTTATCAGTGTATTCTTTTAATATAATGCTTGCTTTTTCAAATTCATCTTTATCAATATTAATTAGTTCATCTTTAAATTGATAGTTATAAGAACGCAAATATTGTTTTAAGGTTAGAACATTTTTCATTTCTTCTTTTTCATTTTTGTCTAAGTCTATAAACATATTTGATGATGAAACAATATTCATATAATAAAATTTACTTTTTTCTTTATATTTTTCTTTAAAAAAATTGTATGTAAATAAAGCAAGAGGTTTTGTTCCACCTGTTACATTAACATATATAATTTCTGCTTCATCAAACAACGAAGTTTTTAATAATAATTGATTTTTGATATTTTCAGGGTCGCTTTCATCAACTTTAATACTATTAAAATTATCTGTAATATAGGAAGTTTTATCATCAGTGATAGCATTTATATATCTGTCATAATATTCATTTTCAGATGTTTTAGTTAAAATATCTAAACAAGCAGTATTACAATCCATTTTATTTAATATCAATGATATATTAGGTATATTATGCTCGCTTATTATTGACACTATAACTTTTTTACTCATAAATTTTTCCTTATTTTTCGTATAATCTAAATCTAATATGTTTAAATTGTTTTATTAAGTTGACTATACCATTGTTATCTTGTTCCTGTAAAGAAATTCTTGCAGTGGTTGTATAACATGGGTATAGATTAATGCTAAATGCGTAGTTTATCATTTGATATGTTGCACCCATATCACCTTGTATAAGTGCATAATCTCCATTTTTTGCATTTTCTTTAAGCCATAAGCGGAAAGGCTCTAATATATCATGTATATTTTCTGGTTCTGGTGGAATATTACTCCAAAGTGATTGCAAATTTTCAGGCAGGTATATAATATTAGTAATTTGCAATTCATTTTTTAGTGCATCTTTTTGTTCTTGTGTAAGTTTATGTGAAAGCAAAATAAATATATTTATCATATTAAGTTCTCCATATTTTGAATAATGATTTATACTTATAATAAGCATAATTTGTAAATATTTCTATTTATTTTTATATAAATACATTATATAAATAACAAAATCATTACTTTATTTTATGGGAGATATTATGCGTGCAGGTATTATTGGTGCAACAGGTTATACAGGCGTTGAGCTTGTTAAAATAATTATAAGGCACTCTTATTTAGATTTAACAGTAATTACATCAGAAAGTTATGCGGGAAAGCAGTTCTCTGAAATATACCCTTTAATGCAGGGGGTATGTGATATGGTTTTAGATGCAAATGATATAGAAATGGTAGCACAAAAGGCAGATGTGTTTTTCTTATGTCTTCCACATAAAGCAGCTATGGAGACAGCAAAAACTTTATATGAAAAAGGTAAAATCGTTATAGATTTAAGTGCTGATTTCCGCATAAAAGATAAAAATATTTATGAAGAAGTTTATGGCACAACGCATACAGCAAGCCATCTTTTAGAAAAAGCAGTTTATGGACAGGCAGAAATATATACAAAAGAAATACAAAAAACATCGCTTATTGCCTGTGCTGGTTGCTATCCCACATCTATTATTACACCTCTTTATCCTTTACTTGAAAGCGGTTTAATTGATGATAATGCTTTTATTATTGCAGATAGTAAATCAGGGGTAAGTGGAGCAGGTAGAAAACCAAGCCTTACAAATATATTTTGTGAAGCTAATGAAGATTTAAAACCATACGGTATATTTTCTCATCGTCATAATTCAGAAATAGATTTTATACTTTCAGAAGCTCATAATAATACACATGTAATATTTACTCCACATCTTTTGCCAATAAATCGTGGTATATTATCTACAATTTATTTTAAAACAAAGGCATCACAATCAGAGCTTGAAAGAACAATAAAAGATAAATATAATGGCAGATATTTTGTAAGAATAAAAAATACTGCACCAGCAATAAGATATGTTGCAAATACTAACTTTATAGATATAGCTGTATATAAAAAAGATGAAACAGCAATAATAGTATCTTGTATTGATAATCTTTTAAAAGGTGCATCAGGTCAGGCTGTGCAGTGTTTTAATATTATGCAGAATATTGAAGAAACAACTGGTTTAATATAAAAATTTAAGGGGATAATTATGATAGGAAAAATAAGTTATGGTGGAGTAACAACACCAACAGGGTTTAGAGCTGCTGCTGCTAATGGAGATATAAAGGGTAAAAAAGCAGAGCGTGATGACTGTGGTTTGATTTTTAGCGATGAACCTTGCGAATATGCTGCTGTTTTTACAAGTAATGTGGTAAAAGCTGCACCAGTTTTATATGATATGGAAATATTAAAAAAAGGTAGTAAGGTATCAGCTATATTTGCAAATTCTGGCAATGCAAATGCTTGCACTGGAAAAGAAGGGCTTGAACACTGCTATAAAATTGCAAAAGAATATGCTGCTAGTTTAGAAATAAAAAGTGATAATGTTTTGATAGCTTCAACAGGTGTAATTGGCAATCCATTACCTATTGAAAAAATTATAAATATAAAAGATGTTTTAATTGATGGGCTTGCTGATGATAACGGTATAAATTTTGCAAAAGCAATAATGACAACAGATACTACTGTTAAAGAAAGTGCTGTATGTGTGGAAACAAAAGCAGGACTTTTAACTATTGGCGGTTGCACAAAAGGTTCTGGTATGATAGCACCAAGCCTTGCAACTATGCTTACTTTTATTACAACTGATGCTTTAATAGATAAATCTCTTTTACAAAAAGCATTAAATGAATGTGTGGAAGTAACATTTAATAGAGTAACAGTTGATGGTGATATGAGCACAAATGATACTGTTATTTTACTTGCAAATGGTATGAGTAGCACAAAAGTTGATGATAATAATTATGAAGACTTTAAAGCGGGGCTTCTTCAAGTTATGGATTATCTAGCACGACAAATAGCTATTGATGGGGAAGGTGCTAGCAGAATGATAACTATTGAAGTGAGAAATGCAGAAAATGATGAAGATGCAAAACTATGTGCATCAAAAATAGCCAACTCACCTCTTGTAAAAACTATGTTTGCAGGGTGCGACCCAAATTGGGGCAGGCTTATGGCGTCAGCAGGGGCAAGTGGTGCAAATTTTGACCCTGATAAAACTGATATATATTTTAATGATATGCACTATGTATCATCTGGTAAAATTATAGATTATTCACTAGAAGAAAAAGCATATAGTATTATGAAAGAAATGCAGTATACAATAATTATAGATTTACATGCTGGAAATGGAACAGCAAAATTTTATACATGTGATTTAACGCAAGATTATATAAAAATTAATGCAGATTATCGGAGTTAGTGCATTTGGCAAAACCTAAATTTCAAATAAATCTTACAGATATTTCTCAAAAATCCGGTGTTTATATGTTTATGGATGCAAAAGGTAGAGTAATATATGTAGGTAAGGCAAAAAATTTAAGAAATAGGCTTTCTTCTTATTTTAATGCAGGTGAAAAAACTATTAAAACAGAAAAAATGCTTACTCATGCAACTTCTGTGAAAACTATTATTACAGAAAATGAAGTAGAAGCATTTTTATTAGAAGCAAATCTAATAAAAACAGAAATGCCTAAATATAATATTCTGTTAAAAGATTCCAAAGGATACCCTTATGTAAAACTTACTAATGAAGAATATCCGCGTCTTATTTTTACAAGGCAGACAAGTGATGAAAATGCAGTATATTTTGGTCCATTTGTTAATGTGGGAGATTTAAAGCATATTATAGAAATGTTGCAATCAGCTTTTCCTTTAAGAACATGCTCTTCATTTCGTCTAAAAGAAGGTAAAATATGCTTAAAATATCAGATTAAAAAATGTCCTGCTCCCTGTGAAAATTTAATAAGCCATGAAGATTATATGAAAACTGTTAGCTCTATAAAAAGTTTCTTTAAAGGCAATGTAGATGAAGTAAAAGCACTAATGAATACGCAAATGAAAGAATATGCAAAAAATCTTGCTTTTGAAGAAGCTGGTAAAATAAGAGATAGGATTATATCTCTTGATAAACTGTTTTCAAAACAGTCTGTTACAAATATTAGTGATGAAAGAAATATTGATGTATTTTATAAGCATTCTATCTCTGGTGTTACAGGTATAACACAAATATTTGTTCGTAGTGGTAGAATGATTGGTGTATATACCCATTTTTTTGCAGATACAGAAGATGAGCTTTTAGAAAGATTTGTTATGCAATTTTATTCAAATACAAGGCAATTTCCAGAGTTTATTGCAGTAGAAGGCGATACTTATGATGATAAAATGGAAGAAGCTCTTTCTCAAATGGCAGGTAAAAATATTCATATTAGAAAACGAGGCATACAAGGGCTTATTTCTCTTGCACAAAAAAATGCAGAATTACAGACAGAACAGTATCTTTTAAAAGTAGGGGAACGAAAAGATGTGTCAAGCAGGCTTGCTGAATTAATCGGAGTAGAAAAAGTAGAGCGTGTTGAATGTGTTGATATTTCACATTTAGGCGGAAATTTTACAGTAGGTGTTTCTGTTGTTGCTATTAATGGTGAGTTTGCAAAACAGTATTATAAAAAATATAGAATTAAATCTGCTGAAAATGATGATTTTCAATCTATGAGTGAGCTTTTTAGTAGAAAGGGCGAAAATATAAGAGAAAAAAGCGATAATGAAGCAGATTTATATATTATAGATGGTGGTATAGGTCAGCTTAATTCTGCTATGAAAGCAGCAGAAAACGCAGGTATTACAGCACCATTTATATCTATTAGTAAAAGTAGGTCATTGCGTCCACAAAAGCATGAATTTGAAGATACTATTGAGCAGATACATCTTCCAAATAGAAAAAATCCTGTTATTATGCGAAAAAATGACCCACTTCTGCATTTTATACAACGATTAAGAGATGAATCTCACCGCTTTGCGATTACTTATTCAAGAAGTCTTGCTTTAAAAAATATATCTAAATCCCCACTTTTAAATATTCAAGGTATGGGGGAAAAAAGACTTAAACAGCTTTTAACGGCAATACCAGATATTCATACAAGAAAAGATTTGTCAGTGAATATTATAAAAGATTATGGCAGACTTCCACAGGAACTTGCAGAACGAGTTTATGACTATATCATAAATAATAGATAAATACTAACATTGTTATATTTTGCTTTTCTTTACTATTGACAAGGAAATTTATTTTTTATATAATCAAAATCTAAATATTTATTTTTATCTTGTTTATCTGTAAAAGGAGATTTGCCTATGTTTGGAAGCGGTGCATATAAAGAAAAGATACTTGATGATATTATTAATATACTGAGTAATATTGATAAAACAGGTAATATTGAAATAGTTGAAAAAAATAAGCATCTGTTTCTTGGTAAATATGAGGCAATACCTAAACTTTTATCTTCTATACTTAATAAAACTAATAAACAAGATGAAAGTGTAAGTGTGCAACAAATAGAGGAAATTGAAGAAAGATTTAGACAAGAACTTGATGATATGAGAATAACATTGGAAGAAAATCAATTAATGGTTGATGCTTCCCATGATGGTTTATGGTATATGCACTATCCAAAAGATGGCAAAATCAATGCAGATACCCCTTTTATATGGTCAGATAAATTTAGAAAAATGATTGGTTATGAAGATAAGGATAATTTTCCTAATGTTTTAGGTAGCTGGTCATCAAAAATTCATAAAGATGATTGTGATAGAGTATTATCACTTTTTAATTTATCACTTTCTGATAAAACAGGCAATACCCATTACGATGTTACATATAGATTGCAATTAAAAAATGGTGAATACAGATGGTTTCAATCAACTGGTTCTGTAAAAAGGGATACTTCTGGTAAGCCTTTAATTATAGGTGGTTATCTTACAGATATTGATGAAGAAAGAACAAATAAAATAGAGCTTGAAAAAACTCTTGTTAGGTTTGATTATTCTCAAAATATGGTAAGTGATGGTGTATGGAGTGCCAGACTTTATGATGATTCAAAAAATATTACAGATAGTCAAAATAGATTTTGGTGGTCTATGCGATTTAAAGAATTATTAGGATATTCTGCCGAAGATACTATTGATAATCATATTAAAACATTGTTTGGTGTTATTCATAGAGAAGATTTACCAGCTGTTGAAAAAGCATTTGATGAATTATTACATAGTAGCGATGTTCAACATTATTTTGATATAGAATGTAGAATGAAAACTATTAATAGCGATGATTATGAATGGTTTAGACTACAATGCAAAAGGCAAAGTGATGAAAATGGCCACCCATTAAGAATTGTTGGTGTTTTAAGTAATATAGAATCTCTTAAAAATGAAGCTCGTATGCGTGAAATAGAAAAATCACAATCAGAACTTGCTGCTAAAAACTTAAATGATATTACAAGTATTATTAAAGTTATTGATGATATTGCAAATCAGACTAACTTACTTGCATTAAATGCAGCTATTGAAGCAGCAAGAGCAGGGGAACATGGTAGAGGATTTGCAGTTGTTGCTGATGAAGTTAGAAAATTAGCAGAAAAAACAGCATCTTCTACAAAACAGATTAATGAAATGTTGCAGGAAAATAATAGACTTTCAGAGCAACTTGTCCATAAAGATTAATTTTTTTGATTTTTTATACTATGTTTTAGGACTTATGTCCTTATAAATATTTAATTAAATTTATATTAAATTACAGATATTAAACTGGTATATTTATTGCCTTTTTATTGTATCTAAATGATATAACATAGTATATAGATTTAAAATAACATCTATAAGTTATTACAAATTTATTAATAAATATATTATTATGTAACTCATTAAGCATTATATTAGTAAAAAAATTATATTTTTTTGAATTTTAAGTTTATTTTTTTTCTTAATAAGATTATAATTTAATATATATTTTATATAATGTAAGGAGACTTTTATGATGGATAATGTTATTTCGTCATTTGACAAAAATAAAAGCATAACAAATGCTGATTTTTCACTTAGACCAACCCACGATATAGATAATCCCTTTGCTAAAATATCCCTTAATATTATTGAAAATTTAAAAAATGCTATTACAGAAAAAGATAAACCTATTTTAGCAGAAGCTCTTTTAGATGAGGCAAAAGAAAATCTTAATTTTGCATATAAAATATACAGCCAAATAGTTGAAATGACAGCAGAAGAAGAGGGGCTTCTTTTTAAAGCAAGACTGATTGAACTTCTTAATAATTTAGAAAATAAATATGATGATGAATATAAGCAATTTATTGCTTTATTTAATTTTACACATACACTTACAAGTATTATAGAACAACATATTCACAATAACAAATTGAAAAATGCGTTTATAATCACACTACTTTTACTTGAAACTGTGGAAGAAATGAGAATTAGGGATATACATATTCCTTTTAAATTAGAGATTAGAGATTATGTTATTAATAATCATGTTATAATGATGCTTGTTATAACAGCAAAAATATATAAGTTAAATGATAATGAACTTAATAACTTTTGTATTAATGAATTATTAAAATATGTAAATAATTTTTCGCATGATGATAATGTTGAAATATGTTTTGATATGCTTTATTTTGCAGGACTTTTATCAAATAAAGAAAATGCAGAACTTATAAGAAATGTAGCAAAAGAAATAGAAGGGACATCATTATATTCTGACCCAGCATTATTTTATAAATATATGGAGCTTGGTATTACATACAGCCATGAAGGTTCTAGTGCATTAGAATATTATGTATGCAAATCTATTAAAAATATTCACTGTATAACTAATATTGTAAATACCTGCATAATTGTTGAAGATTTAGATTGTGCTGAAAAAATTCTTAAATTTTTCATTGAAAGCAAAAAAATATCTAAACATAATAAAATTTCTCTTTATCAGCAACTAGAAACTGTATATATAAGTAAGCAGGATGAACATCAGCTTGCTTATATAGCAAAGAAAAGATTAGAATTAGGTGATAAAAATGCCTATTTTGATGCTTTAAAAGCTTTTCATTCTCTTGGGATATATGAAAAAGAAAAATTAGAACTTCATAATATTGCCTGCATACAAATGCCTGTTTATGAATATTGTTGCTTGTTAGCAGATAATAAAGAATATGACTTTCTTTTTGAAAGATTTAATATGTTAAAGTCTTCAAAAGAAATTAGTGATGCTGTTAAATTTATGGATGATAAAGGTATTGCTTTATATGATAATGATATGAATAGAAAATTACTTGATATACTTACAGAAAAAAGTCAAAACAACAAAAAACTTTCAACACATATAAAAAGTTTATCAGATTTAATTACAATATAGCTATAATAAATGCACAATAAATAATATATTGTTGTTTATTGTGCTTTCTTTCATAATAAATCATAAAAAATACTTGTAATAATAGAAAAAATATGATAAGTCCTACTATAAAGGTATGTATTAATTATTTACTTACCATTTAGCAAAAAGTTATTAAGTAGCTATTATTTATGGATACTTAATAAATAATTAAGTTGCAATGAGGTATTATTATGATAGGAAAAAAGCTTAAAATGTTATTAAAGCAAAGTGGTAAGAGACAAATTGACCTTGCTAGACATTTAGGCATATCAGCATCTCGTTTATCCAACTATTTAAGTGATAAAAGGGAGCCTGATTTTCAAATGCTTTCAGAAATGGCATATTTTCTTGGTGTTGACTTAAATTATTTTTCTAACAAAAATTTTAAAAAGAAACGCAAAAATGATATTGTTGAAAGGACAGATGATAGTTATATATATGATAATGAAACAGAAAGTATTATTAATGTTGCTATTAGTCCTGTTAATGGTAAAAAGAAAGGTATTACAACAAATACAATACCTATTAGTAGTGTTTTTCTTTCAGATATAAAAAATCCAGAAGAAAATGTTACAGTATATGAAGTAAATAGTGAAGTGCCAGACTTTATTGCTGGTAATAATGATTACTTTATATGTGTAAAATGTTCTGCTATTTCACTAAATAATGGAGATATGATATTTGAAAATGGTAGAAATATGAAATTTTATCATTTTTATAAAGAAGATGATTTTATTATACTGATTAATATGGAAAATAATAAAGAACATCTAAAAGTAACATCTATACATGATTTAGACGATTTTCATAAAGTTCTTTGGTTAATGAAAAAATATTATTAATTATTAAGTAGTTTAAAAACTAATATGGACCCACTTGTGAAATAAATAAGTGGGGTTTTTTATTATATAGTTATTAATTTTATAAAATAAATTTATAGCTGGAAAAATGATATTAAATTTATAATATTTTTGCTGATTTTTTATAATTTATACTATTTAATAAATTTATTGAAAATATAATTATTAGAGCATAATTATATTTTGTAATCTTTACTTTTATCATTTAAAGCAAAGCAAAGAGTTTATATTATAAACATTTGCATAATATATAATTGTTTTAATTATTAATAATATAAATTTCTTCGGTATCTATTTTTTTAGTTGCATTACTCTATCTTTCTTTATTATATTATACAAATCTAGTAAACATAAACTAATAAGATAGAATATCAATACTACGAACTCCATAACTTTTTAATAATTATAAACATTAATACAGATTTTTTAATTGTTTTGCTTTCTCTATGAAAATACTATATAGCTTCTTTTCCAAGAGTAGTTTTGACTTTAATTGCAGCAAATAAACCTATTAAAATAAAAGTCAGGCAGAGAATAAAACCATACTTTACTCCATAAACATATAGATTTTCAATGCCAGAATTATATGCTTTTTTCACACCATAAGATAGCATAACAGAAGCAAGTGCTGTTCCTGCTGCCCCTGATGTTTGCTGTAAAGTGCTTAATATGGCAGTGCCATCAGCATTATATTTCTGTGGTAAAGCATTTAAAGCATTAGTTTGTGCTGGCACTTGTCCAAAAGCTGCACCTATCATAAAGCATATATATCCTATTAAAGTTGTTGTATGTGTTGTGTCAATAAGCACCATAAAAAACATAGAAAAGCACATAATAATAAAAGCTGGAATAAGTAGCTTGCGGATACCTAATTTTGAATATTTTGCACCCATTATTGGTGCAAGTATGCCAGAAAGCATCATTCCCGGAAACATTATAAAAGATGCGGTTAAAGCATTTTCACCAAGACCCATCTGTGCAAGTATTGGTATTAGAAATGATAATGCAAGCACTGATGCCATAGGCATACATACTGTTATAATTCCTAGTGTGAACATCTGATATTTTAGGATTCTAATATTCATCAGCGGATATTCAAGTTTTAACTGCATTATGATAAACATACATAAAAATATAAAACTTATACATATAAGTATAATACCATAATATGTTGAAAGATAACTAAGCCCCATAATAAAAGAAACAAGTCCTGCACTGCTTACAAAGAAAGATTTAATATCAAGATGATATATTTCCCCTTTTCTAATTTCTTTAATTGTGGCATTACCCATAAAAAATGATATTATAAGAATAGGTAACATAAAAAGAAATACCCATCGCCAGCCAAAGTATTCTGCTATCAAACCACCTAATACTGGACCAGTAATTGGAGCAAAGCCTACAACAAGACCTACTATACCAAGCAATGTGCCTCTCTGGTAAGGTGTTGTTTCTTCTAGCACTATATTAGTTAAAAGAGGTAGAGAGCAACCTGTTCCAAGAGCCATAATTAGTCTGCCAAAAAGTAGCATTGTAAAACTATTTGCAAATGCTCCCATAATAGTGCCAGTGATAAATGTGATAATTGCAAATCTAAAAAGCATTTTTGTAGCAACAGTTTTTACTAAAAATGGCGAAAGTGGGATAGCAACAGCTAAAAGCAATAAAAAACCAGATGTAAGCCATTGAACAGATACTGCTGACACACGGAACTCTTCCATTAAATGTGGCGATACAATGGCTAAACTTGTTTCTGAAAAAATACCCATAAAAGTAAGAATAGCAAGGGATATTACTGCAATAATAAGCCTTGCAGAAAAAGAATTACTCATATTTTCACCTGCATACTATATAATGCAGAATAATAGATATTAATTAAACTAACTGAATACCATCTTTCCAGTTATTGTATGCTGTTTTTATTATTTCTACACATGTAGTGATACCCATATCACTATTTACACCTAAATGATACGAGCGTAAATCACCCCATTTTTTATCAGTGTAGTAGTCATAATATGCTGCTCTATCTTTATCATATCTTCTAATGAAAGATTTAACATTGCTGACTTTATCGCCATACATCTGTGTAATCCTTTCTATTCTATTTTCCATAGACGCATAGACAAATACATTTAAAACATCTTTTCTATTTTGTAATACATAGTCAGCACATCTTCCTACAATAACACAGTCGCCTTCATCAGCTAATTTAGATATAACTTCTGATTCTGCATGAAATACTACATGAGTTAGAGGCATTTGCAGTGTTACATCATAACCTGCATATTTTATGGCTTCTTCCCTATATAGCTCTGCCTCACTAATAAAATTTTCTGATAGACCACTTTTTTCAGCAATTTTTTCCACAAGGTCTCTATCATAAAAAGGAATATTTAATTGTTCTGCAAGAGCTTGACCGATAATTCTACCACCAGAGCCATATTCCCTGCTTATAGTAATAATACATCCCGCCATATATGCCTCCCATAAATATAATATTCTTCATTTATAGTAACATACACATTGCTTAAATACAAGAATAATCATAAATATATGCAATCCAAGTTTTAGTAGTGAAAAAATATTGTGGGGAAGTAAGATAATCATATGCGTTATATCTCACTCCCTTTTATTACATAATAAGGGAGTGAGATATGTGCTTATTGAAAGCTACACTAGCTACTTTCTAATATACATTGTAATATTTTTAGTAGTAACTGTTATTAAGCCTAAATAAACAAAAAATCTGCCTACATTTTCGAGATGAGCGGATTTCTTGCTTAATCTGTAAAATTGTGAGCTTTTGCTCTAATGTTTATCTATACTTAATATACCACATTTCTATATTTTATCAAGTAAACTTTTTGCTGTTACGATTATTTTTTACACTAATTAGTTATTGATATATTAAATAAAAATAGTGGCGTATATATTAATCTCATTCTTTTATTTTATTTCTAATCTTATCTAATATTGATTGTTGTTCTATAATATCAGGTTTATTTTTAAGATATTGTTGTAAATTTTTATAACTGCTTTTTAGTGTATTTATATTCAGTGGTTCATCTTTTTTAAGGTCTATATTATTAAGTATATGATTAAACACTTCAATATCACCAGTTTCTTTTGCTATCATTATATTATGAAGTGTATCAGCATTTAAATCTTTTAATTTTGTTCCTTTATATTTATCAAGTAGAGATGAAAATTCATTAAAATCTTTTTGTGGAGCTGTAATTCTAAAATAAAGTTGTGCGATTTGTTTTGCTAATCCTGTTTCATCATTATTAATTGCATCAAATAATAACGGGTCATTTTTATATGTATCAGAATTTTTATTTTGTCCCATGTTTAATTGCTTATCCATATAACTCAATTCTGATGATACTTTGTTTTGATTATACATATATGTAGCAATATCCCCAACAGTTAAATTTTCTATACTATTTTTTGGTTTAAAGATTTTAAGTCCATATTTATTTTGAACTTCTGTATTAGCAATAATATTAATAGCCCCTTGTTTAAAGCTATCATTACTATTGATATTGTTACTTTCTCGTCCTATTGCTGATATTTCTTTTATATATTCTTCTGTTATATTTTCTGCACTTTTATTGTGTATAACTTCTATTTGCTTTTGTATATCTTTTAAAGCATTAGTATTATTTTTGCTAATTGTATTATTATATGTATTAAAGTTTATATTATCTATTTTCATATATATCACCATAATAATATTATTAAAAATAATAAATTATATTATATAATTTGTAAAGTAATGTTTTGTTATTTATTTAAATGTTTTGTATTTATAACATAAAAGTCTTATAAAATCGGCTTTATTTCTTTTTACTTTTACAATAGAGTTTATATAAATAGCAGGCTCTGAATAACAGTATCAATTATCTTTGATTATTTTTTTATGTGAGAAGAGATAAGTCATCTATTGAATAAAATTTATTTCTATGATATAAAGATAATGCAGATATAACATTAAGGCGGTCAAGCTCACAACCTTTCATTATATAATAAGGGGGTGAGATATGTGCTTATTGAAAGCTACACTAGCTACTTTATAGTATATGTTATCATATTTCTAGTAGTAGCAGTAATTAAGCCTAGATAAGCAGAAACCCGCCTACATTTTGGACTCTGGCGGGTAACTGCTTAGTATCAAATATTGTGAGCTTATGCTCTAATGTTTATCTGCACTTAATATATCACATTTCTATATTTTATCAAGCAAATTTTTTGTTGTCTCACTTCCTTTTTCACGCTTAAAATAAAGATTGAGAAAAATATAATGACAATTTTTTATAGTTGTATTAGATTATAATTTATTAGTAATGAATGTATGAGGATATTATGGATAGATTACAAATAGCAGGCAGGCAGTTTAAAAGTAGGCTTATGGTTGGAACTGGTAAATTTCAATCATCTATTATTATGGAGCAGGCTTTAAATTCATCTGGTGCTGAAATTGTAACTGTTGCTTTAAGAAGAATAGATATTAATGATAATAATGATGATATATTAAATCATATAGATAGAAGTAAATATTTACTTTTGCCAAATACATCTGGTGCTAGTAATGCAGAAGAAGCAATCCGACTTGCACGACTTGCTAGAAGTGCAGGCTGCGAACCATGGGTAAAGCTGGAAGTTACACCAGACCCATACCATTTATTGCCAGATGCTGTGGAAACTTTAAAAGCCGCAGAAATACTTGTAAAAGATGGCTTTAATGTTATGCCTTATATTAATGCTGACCCTGTTCTTGCAAAACATTTAGAAGAGGCGGGCTGTGTTACAGTTATGCCACTTGCTGCCCCTATTGGCACAAATAAGGGAATAAAAACTAAGGAAATGATTAAAATAATTATAGAAAATGCTAATGTTCCAGTAGTAGTTGATGCAGGACTTGGTATGCCTAGCCATGTAGCAGAAGCTATTGAACTTGGTGCTGATGCTGTGCTTGTAAATACAGCTATTGCAGCAGCTGGCGACCCTATTAAAATGGCAGAGGCTTTTAAATATGCAGTTATATCAGCAGAGCTTGCTTGTAGTGCTTATCCAGCTCCAGTATCTAATTATGCAAATCCATCAAGTCCTATTAAAGGATTATTAAAGGATATATTATAATGAGTTTTTATGAAATTATTAAAAAATATCCTTATGAATATGTGTCTGATTTAATATACAATGCTGATGAAAATAATATAAAAAATGCAATATATAAAGAAAAACTTTCTGAAAAAGATTTGGCATATCTTTTAAGCCCAAAAGCTGAAAAATATATAGAAGAAATGGCAGAAATGGCACACAATATTACATTACAGCGTTTTGGTAAAACTATTAGGATATATGCACCGATTTATCTTTCAAATTTCTGTATAAATAAATGTATATACTGCGGATTTAACTGTTCAAATAATATAAAGCGAATAGCTTTATCAATAGATGAAATAGAAAAAGAGGCAGAAATAGTTGCATCTACTGGTATAAAAAATGTTATCCTTGTAACTGGGGATAATATGAAAAAATTTTCCTTTGATATGCTTTTGCAATCTGTCAAATTATGTGCAAAATATTTTCCAGTAGTATCTGTTGAAGTGCCTTCCCTTACTTTCAATCAATATCAATCGCTTTATAATGCGGGAGCAGATGGGCTTACTATGTTTCAGGAAACTTATATTGAAAGTTTGTATCCATCATTTCATCCATCTGGTCCAAAATCTGATTATTTATACAGGCTTGATACACCTGAAAGAGCAGCATCAGCAGGTATGCGTTTTATTGGGCTTGGTGCATTGCTTGGTTTAACAGATTATAGAATAGATACTTTTTATATGTGTCTACATGCAAAATATTTATCAAAAAAATACTGGAAAAGCCTTATTTCATCATCATTTCCAAGAATAAGACATTCAGCAGGTGAATATAAACCAGCATATTATGTTAGTGATAAAAACTTATTACAACTTATATTTGCATATAGAATATTTCTTCATGATGCAGGCATTAATATTTCTACACGAGAGCCAGCTACATTAAGAGATAAACTTATATATTTAGGTGCTACAATTATGAGTGCAGGTTCAAAAACAGAGCCGGGCGGTTATAGTATTGCACAAGAAAATGCAACACAGTTTTCCATAGAAGATAACAGGTCTGTTGAAGAGTTTTGTAGCAAAGTAAAAGAGCTTGGTTTTGACCCAGTTTTAAAAGATTGGGATAATTCTATGCAAGGCACAAATTTTGCTAAGTAAATTTATACTTAAAATTTATTATATATACATACATTGGTAGATTATGAAAAAAATTTTATTTTTATTATTCTTTTTAGGGCTTTTAGGTGGTGGTGGAGCCTATTTATATTTATCAGATTTTGCTCTTGTAAAAAAATATATTACCCCTCGTATCCCTGAAAATGTAATGGCAAAAATACCTGCAAAAATAAGAAAATATATTGAAGTAAAAGATGATATTGCAAAAGTTCTTGATGAATATGGAGCCCCTCTTGATGTGCCAGTATCAAAATATGATTCTCAATATGTATCTAATGATAATCCTATTTTTGAAGCATTTAGGAAAGGCACAAAAGATGATATAGTAAAAGCAATAGAATCTACTGATAATGTTGATATTTTTGATGTTACAGGTAGAACACCGCTAATGTATTCTGCATTTAGAGATGATACAAGTATTGCAGAAGTTATTATTAATAAAGGTGCTGATATTAATTTTAAAGATAGGTGGGGACATACTGCTTTAATGTATGCAGCTAAATATGGTAATGCTAATATGGTTAATTATTTTCTTTCAAAAGGTGCAGATATTAATGTAGCAGGCACTGATGGAGAAACCCCTGTATCTGCTGCTGCATTTGATGGCAATGTTGAAGTATTGACTAAATTTTTAGATTATGGTGCAGATATTAATATACAAGATGATTACGGCAATACTCCATTAATGAAAGCAGCCATTAATGGTAACCAAAAGGCACTTGGTGTTTTAATAGAATATGGAGCAAATGTAAATATACAAAATAAAGATGGTTTAACAGCATTAATGCTTGCTTCTGAAAGTGGCAGATATAATACAGCTAAACTGCTTTTAGATAACGGAGCAGATACTTCTATAAAAGATAATGCTGGCGAAAATGTTTTAGACCATGCAAGAAAATTTGACCATAGTCATATTGTTGCTTTACTTCGTCAATATATGAAAATTGATGAACAAAATATAGAAAATAACAATGGTATGATGAATATTAATTTAAATAATAATTCAAATATTATAATACATTAAAATATAAAAAGGCATTAGTATATGATTGAAAATCTTAAAAATGATATTGAATTAGCTTATAAAGCTATATCTCCCTATGTAAAAAATATTCCTCTTTATCATTCTGCTTCATTTTCAGAAAGTTATAGAGCTGGTATTTATTTTAAATTGGAAAATCTGCAAAGGACTGGTTCATTTAAAGTGCGTGGTGCATTAAATGCTATCCTTAAAAATAAAGATAAATGTATAAATGGTGTTATTACAGCAAGTGCAGGCAACCATGCACAAGGCGTTGCATTTAGTGCAAAACTTATTGGTGTAAAAGCTGTAATAGTAATGCCAGTGCATACACCACTTGTTAAGATAAATAATACAAAATCATACGGGGCAGAAGTAGTTCTACATGGAGAAACTTATGATGATGCTGCTACTATGGCAGAAATACTTTCAGAAGAACAAGGGCTTTATTTAATACATCCATTTAATAATATTGATGTTATAGCAGGTCAAGGCACTATTGCAGTAGAGTTTTTAAAAGAAATGCAAGATGCTGATAATATTATTATACCAGTTGGTGGTGGTGGACTTGCCTCTGGTATATCTGCATATTTAAAAGAAACTGGTAGCAAGGCTAAAATTATAGGTGTGCAGTCTGAGGCTGTAAGTGGTATGACAGCATCTATCCGTAAAAGGCGAATTGTTAGAGTTACAGGTTCATCAATTATAGCAGAAGGCATATCTGTTAAAACTCCCGGAAATATTACTTATGAAGTATGTTCTAAATACCTTGATGATATTATTACAGTATCTGAAAATATGATAGCTGCATCAATACTTGAATATATGGAAAAAGCAAAACTTCTTGTAGAGGGTGCGGGGGCTGCTCCACTTGCAGCAATTATGTCAAGAAGTATTGATTATAAAGATAAGAAAAATATACTTATAGTATCAGGTGGTAATATTGATATAAATATGATTTCAAGAATTATAAGTAAAGGTATGTCCACATCAGGTAGATTTTTAGAAATCACACTTAATTTAAAAGATATACCCGGCTCTCTTGCTCATATTACTAAATTTTTAGCCGATGAAGGTGCAAATATATTAGATATACGCCATGATAGATTTGGTGCAGGATTGCCTATTGGTTTTTCAAGGGTAAATTTAGAACTTGAAACAAAAAGCATGGAACATATAGAGCAAATTGTAATTTCCTTGAAAAAATCTGGCTTTGATGTTACAGTATGTTAAGTAAGTATAAGTATTATTTAGGGAGTAAGCAAAAATGAGAGCAGAATACCTTAACTGTGTTATGACTGGTGTTTTAGATGTAATAGACCAGTGCTTTCATATAGAGTGTAAAAAAGGCAAACCGTATGTTTATCATTATGATATAAATTTAAATCATTTATCAGCTGTTATCCGTATGGCTGGTGATAAAAAAGGTGCATTTGTTATTGCACTTAGTGAAGATGATGCAAAAAAAATGGCAAGTGCTTTAATATTAGAAGAAAAACAATTCCTTGATAAAGATGTAATGGATGCTATTGGTGAAATTATTAATATGATTTCAGGTAGTGCAAAAGGAAAATTAACAGAACTTGGCTTTACATTTAAACTTAGCACTCCCGCATTTGTATTAGGAAAGGGAACAAGGCTTTTTAAAGAAGTAGAATATGCTCCATATATTTGTGTCCCTTTTTCAACAGATGTTGGTGATTTTACTATACAAGTTTCATTAAGATAAAAAATGACACCTGATGATATAATAGAATACTGCCTTACAAATTTATGCGGAACAGTTCTTGTAAATACTTATGGCGAACAATGTATATTTTATAACCCAGAACGAAAGTTAAAAAGAGGCATATATGTATTAACTATCAAAGACAAAGATGGTTCAAATGACAAAAGCTCATTACTTGATAGAGAAAATATATACAGATTAAGTATTGGTATTCGCAAAAATTCATTTATAAAATTATTTGGTTTTATACCACAACGCCCATCAAAAGCTGGCACTGTTAATATGAATTATGACTGGACTATTTTAAATAGTCTAATTCCTCATCCTGTATATGCGTGGATGGGGTGGGTATGTATATTAAATCCAGATGCTAAATCTTTTAATAATCTAATTCCATATATTGTAGAAGCCTATGAATATGCAAAAGAAAAATATAACAAAAAAGAATATAAAAATTTATAATATGTATTATTAAATGTGGTTATATATTAATGAAGTATTTATATTTTAGATTTTTTATATGCTATAAATAGAAAATGAAACTACCAAAGAGTTATCTTTATAAATTAATTAATATACAATTTATTCATTTGCATTAATTACTTCCACTTGTTTATAATATTTTCTGCATTCTTCACTAATACCACTTCTGCATTCAGCTATATTATTTTTATCTGATAAAAACTTATCTGCAATATATTTGTAGTTTTGAAATTCTGTGCTGTTTTGTATATCAACTGATGAGGCATCAAAACTATCAAGTTTTTCTTTTGCAAGCATTAAAGCTGTTTTATTATCAGTATTTACAAGGCTATCATCTGCTCCCCTTGCTACTAACATCATAGTAATAGTTTTATTTCCATTTGATGCAGCTTCCATTAAAAGAGTATTTTGTTTTTCTCCATATCTTGCATTAATATCTGTTTTTGTGTTGTTAAGTAGTGCTAAAAATACATCATCTTTATTATAAGGTGCATTAGCACAGTAAAAAAGTGCTGTTTTATTATCATTATCTACAATATCTACATCAGCCCCACCACTAATTAATTCAAGCACTAAATCATAACTTTCATATTTGCCACAAGATGCAATATGTAAAGGTGTTTTGCTATTATTATTTTGAACATTTGGGTCTGCATTATGAGTAAGAGCAAAGTTTAAAACACTGCGAATAAAACCTTGTCCGTTATTTTCTTCACTTTGCTCTTTAACTAATAAATGGAGTAAATTATTATATTTTTCCCAGTTAAGTGATGCTTGATTTTCTATAAAAATATTTGAAAGGCGGACTCTGTCTGCTTGGTCTTTTGATTGGTCAAAACTACTTATAACACTATATATTAAATCAGATTCAAGATTTATTTTTGCACCAGATTTTATGAGAAACATAAATACATCAGGACTGCCACCTTTTGCTGCATAATATATTGGGTAATGTTCCCATATTTTTTTATTTAAATCAAGTTTTGTAGATACTGCTTTTTCAATAAGTTTAATGTCGCCATATTCTGCACCAAGTATTAAAAGATTTTCATTATTAGAAAGCTCTAAAAATGCAGTTGTATTATCAAAATGGTTTGCTTTTGCAATATCTAATGGAGTATCGCCATTATTATTTTTTATTTGTTTATTTGGGCTTCCTGCTAAAATAGATTTAACATTATCATTCATAGCTGCAATATGTAGTGGAGTATTACCATCATTATTTTGAATATTTATATTTGGGGAATATATAGAATATATTTTATAATAATCTTGCGGTTTAATATGTAAAATAGTATTACCTTTATTATCTTTTGCATTAATATCTGATTTATTTTCCATTAATATGCTTACACTTTCTTTTACATTCTCCATACTAATAGTATCTTTATATTCATATACATAAAACAATGGGATTTTATTATTAGCATCTGTTGCTAAAACATCAGCACCTTTAAATATGATATACCTTAAAAAGCCTGCATCATGGTCATCTCTTGCAAGAGCAGCCATTAATGGAGTTATTTTATCACTGCCTGAATGGGAGTTAATATCAGCACCATTGTCTATTAAAAACCTTGCCATATCAAAATAACCAAGAGATATTGCTGTATAAAGTAGTGTTCTATTATTGCCATCAGGTTTATTTATATCTGCACCATATTTTATTAATAATGAGATAAGTTGGCTATTATTTGATTTGATAGCTTCAAAAAGAGGACGGCTTTTATTATCATTTTCAATATTCATATTAGCACGATATTTACTTAAAAGTTTAAGAGCATGTTCGCTTGATGCAAAAAAAACAGCAGGATATATATTTGGGTCTGCACCTTTTTCTAAAAGAGATTCTGCCATAGATATATGATTTAAATAAAAAGCATAAGCAAGCGGGGTAATTTCTTTATATTCATTAACATTATTATGTTTAATAGAAACTAAACCAAGTTGATTAATATCTATATTTTTTGTGGAAAGTAAAAGTTGCAAAATATCATTTTCTTTGCCTGCGATTGCAATATGTAAAAGAGTTGTTTTGCCTATGCTTTCATTATCTTTTAAGGCATTATATAAAATATTTGGATTAGTGCCATTATCAAGCAATAGTTTAACTTTATCTTTTTCACCATTAAATACAGATAATACAAGCTGATTTTCCTCATCTGTTAGTAGTGGGTCATTTTGAAATTGATAACCACCACTTGCATCTTCTGTTGAAATATTTGAGGGCATTTCTTGATGTGGTGCAGTCCATCCTTCATCATCAAAATATTCTTCTGTTATATTTTGAGCAATGCTGTTACCTGCAAAGAAAAAAGTAAATATTATTAAGATTATATATTTTTTTACCACACTAACTCCATATTGACTACTACAAGTTAATATATATGACAGAAAAAAACAATTAAAATTTTAACGATATAATAGTTATATGGAATTAAATTGTAAATTATTCTGCCATATTACTAAAACCAGTCCAGCCAAACTTACTAGAAAGAATTTGTGCAGATTTAATTAAAAGAGGGGCAATATCATTTTCTATTCTTTCCATACTCATACGGACTTTTGGACCAGATACACTAATGCCAGCTATAACTTTACCCATAAAATCAAGCACAGGTGCTGCAACACAATGAACATCATGCTCATATTCTTCTAAATCAAGAGCATATCCGCATTCTTTTATATGTGCTATATCTTTTAAAAGCTCATCTATATTTGGTATTGTTTTATCTGTTAATTTTCTAAACTCTTTATTTTCATATAAAGATGTGATTTCTTTATTAGTTAATGTGGAAAGTTGTGCTTTACCAATAGCTGTGGCATAAGCTGGTCCAACATTTCCTATTCGTGGCATAACTCTTACTGGTTCATCTGTTTCTATAACATTAAGATATACAACATTGCCATGTCGCAGAACGCCAATATAAGTTGATTCATTTAATTTATTTTTTAAATCAGTTAATACTTGATTTGAAATATCAATAAGATTTAGTTTATTAATATAAGCCTGAGATATTTGGAATGTTTTAACACCAAGGCGAAAATTACCTGTATATTTATTATGTTCTACATAACCATATCTTTCTAAATTAGCTAAAAGTTTATTAACATTACTTTTAGTAAGTTCTAATGTAGATACTATTTCACTTATAGAAAGCTCATGTTCGCAGTTGCCTAAAAGTTCTAAAATATCTATTGCATTGCTTACTGCTTGCACTGCATATTCCGACTTCTCCCTTTTAATCTTTCCCTTTTCCACTCGCATAAAGCCCCCAATTTTTGCAATTATAAAACAATATTTTATGTTTATTATATAGTATTCATATTATTATATTTTTGTCAAGTGGTAAATACCTGCATTTAATCTATCTATTACATAGACTTATACAATTAATATATAAAAATATGATTTATATAAAACATACTTATATAATTTAGTGATATTTTTATGCAATTTTATGATATTTTTAGATATTGATTAATTAACAAGTATTTATATAATGTTTTTGGAGGAATTATGATGAAAAAACTTATACTATTTTTATTTATTTCTATCATTTCATTTATGGAGGTTCATGCAGTGGAAAAAAGTAATGGAAACTGGGATAAAACATTTAAAAAAAGTAATAATGTTATAGTTGAAAAAGTATATTTTAATAATAGGTATGGGATAAAATTAGCAGGTGATTTATATATTCCAAAAAATATTGATAAATCAAAAAAATATCCTGCCATAGCTGTAAGTGGTCCTTTTGGTGCTGTAAAAGAGCAAGCATCAGGGCTTTATGCACAAACTTTATCAGAAAAAGGCTTTATTACTCTCGCTTTTGATGCGTCTTATACTGGTGAAAGTTCTGGTGAACCTAGAAATACATCATCGCCAGATATTAATACAGAAGATTTTAGTGCTGCTGTTGATTTTTTAAGCAATTATAAATATGTAGACCCTGAAAAAATAGGCATTATTGGTATATGTGGTTTTGGTGGCTTCGGATTAAATGCTGCTGCTATTGATACTAGGATTAAAGCTACTGTTACATCTACAATGTATGATATGAGCCGTGTTACAGCAAATGGATATTTTGATAGCCTTGATGCAAAAGGCAGATATAAAATAAAACAGGCTTTAAATAAACAGCGAACAGAAGATTTTAAAAATGGCACATATAAAGTAGCTGATGGTCTTCCTGAAAAACTTACTGGCAATGAAGAGCAGTTTGTTAAAGATTATTATGACTATTATAAAACACCAAGAGGGTATCATAAACGCTCTATAAATTCAAATAGTGGTTGGAATATGACATCATCCCTTTCTTTAATGAATATGCCAATACTTACTTATAGTGATGAAATACAAAATGCAGTTTTAATTATTCATGGCGAAAAAGCCCATAGTAGATATTTTAGTGAAGATGCTTTTAAAAAATTAAAAGGTAGCAATAAAGAATTGATGATTATTGATGGTGCAAGTCATGTTGATTTATATGATAATATGTCAAAAATACCTTTTGAGAAAATAGCCAAATTTTTCAATACATACTTAAAATAATAGTGCTGTATATTTATTAATTGATATTTTGTATATAAATTGATATATTAATCACTAATTAATGTGTGCAAATATGAGAGGTGGAAATGAGTGCAAAAGTTTATTATTCAAATATGAAGTGCAATATGAACCAGTCGCCATTAAATAAGATTAAAAAACTTATTAATAAATGTGGTGTAACAGATATTTATGGCAAAAATGATATTACTGCCATTAAGCTACATTTTGGTGAATATGGTAATACTGCATTTATCAGACCAATATATCTTCGTCCAGTAATAGAAACCCTTAATAGAATTGGAGCAAAACCATTTTTAACAGATACTAATACTTTATATGTAGGCATGAGAACAAATTCTGTGGACCATCTTCATAATGCAAATTTAAATGGATTTGGATACTCTACTTTACAAACTCCAATTATTATTGCCGATGGTTTAAAAGGTGAACTATATAATAATTTAGAAGTGCCTAATGGAGAAATTTATAAAACAGCTAAAATTGCAGCAGCTATTGCTAGTGCAGATAAATTATTAGTTATAAACCATTTTAAAGGTCATGAAATGACTGGCTTTGGCGGGGCTATGAAAAATCTTGCAATGGGTTGTGCTAGCCGTGCAGGAAAAAATGAAATGCATTCAAGTGTTCGCCCAACAGTAGACCCACACAAATGCACTGCTTGTGGAAGATGTAAAATGTCTTGCGATGCTGGTGCAATAACTATCTCAAAACATGCTTCTATTGGCGATAAATGTGTAGGTTGTGCAATGTGCATTTCTGCATGTCCTGAACATGCTATTGATGTTGACTACAATGTGGCGTGTGATACTTTGCAACAAAAAATTGTAGAATATGCAGCAGCAGTGCATAACCATTTTAAAGAAGTTATATATGTAAGTGTGCTTACTTCTATTGTGCCAGCATGCGATTGTCATGGTGGCAATGATGCTCCACTTATCCATGATTTAGGATTTATGGCATCAAATGACCCAGTTGCTGTTGATAAAGCAGCATACGATTTAGTTGTGAAAACAGCAGGAAAAGATATTTTTCAAGAAGCATGGCCACATTTAAATCCGCAGGACAGTTTTGCACATGCTAAAAAAATAGGTTTTGGCAATACTGAATATGAACTTGAAGTAATAAAATAAATCAATTCTTAATCATCTATATAGTGTATAACTGTATAGATGATTAAATGATAAATTGTATAATTTTATTTCCTGTGATATTTATTAACCTATCTTTTTTCTGTATTTTATTATAAATATTATCACTTTACTAAAAAAACATAAAAAACACCAAAAAAAGAGATAGAAACTGCAAAAAGACATTTACAAGATTTAATAGATAGAGGAATTAATTATGGATAATATAGAAGAAATGGTAAAACGAAATCCTGCAATTGGCTCTTCGTGGGAAGAAGTGGAAAAACAATTATTTACACCAGAAGAAATAGCGGAAAGTGATTTAAGGGTATCTTTAATATTAGAATTAATAGAAGCAAGAAAAGAGAAAGGCATTTCTCAAAAAGAGCTTGAAGAATTAAGTGGTGTAAAACAGCCAGTTATAGCAAGAATAGAAAAAGGGCAATCAATACCTAACCTTAATACACTTGTTAAACTTTTAGTTCCATTAGGCAAAACTCTTACTATTACATCACTACCTAAATAATATAATAACTTAACCATACCAAACTTTATAGTAGTGTTAGTATAATCTATCACTGTTATTTTTTTAAATAGAATAAATAGTCTTATTAAATTTATCTAATAAACTTCAAAATATAACTAAAAAGTTATTGACTTAATGAATAAAATTTATATAATAATTATATATTAATGGAGTTAGATTTGTATAAAGTTTATTTTTATAAGGATGAAAAAGGTAAAGAGCCTGTTGCTGAATATATAAATTCATTGGCATGCAAAGGTGATAAAGATAGTAGAATTAAGTTAAATAAAATAAGAGATTATATTAAATTGTTGTGCTTTAAAGGTCTTAGTTTAAAAGAACCATTTATTAAACACATTGAAGGTAATATTTGGGAAATACGACCTATTAAAGATAGAATATTTTTTGCAGTTTGGTATAATGATGCTTTTATACTATTACATCACTTTACTAAAAAAACACAAAAGACACCAAAAAAAGAGATAGAAACTGCAAAAAGACATTTACAAGATTTAATAGATAGAGGAATTACTTATGAATAATATAGAAGAAATGGTAAAACGAAATCCTGCAATTGGTTCTTCATGGGAAGAAGTGGAAAAACAATTATTTACACCAGAAGAAATAGCGGAAAGTGATTTAAGGGTGGCTTTAATATTAGAATTAATAGAAGCAAGAAAAGAGAAAGGCATTTCTCAAAAAGAGCTTGAAGAATTAAGTGGCGTAAAACAGCCAGTTATAGCAAGAATAGAAAAAGGGCAATCAATACCTAACCTTAATACACTTGTTAAACTTTTAGTTCCATTAGGCAAAACTCTTACTATTACATCACTACCTAAATAATATAATAACTTAACTATACCAAACTTTATAGTAGTGTTAGTATAGTCTATCACTACTATTTTTTATTTTAAGGATACACGAATAGAAGTTATTCAAGAAAAATAAAAAACTTGAATAATTAAAATATTTTTAGTAAAATATAAGTAAATTTTTTTGAGAGTAAAGTATTGGTAAAATTTATTAATGTTGGAGTATCTTTTGTTGGCGGTTATCAGGCTTTAAATAATGTTCATGTTGAAATCAAGCGTGGAGAATTTGTATATATTATAGGTCCATCAGGTGCTGGTAAGTCAACTTTTTTAAGGCTTATATATGCAGATTTACTGCCAAGTCGTGGTGTTGTTTCTGTTGAAAACAGAGATATAAATTTAATGAGTCGCATTGAAGTCCCTTTTTTACGCCGTCAGATAGGTGTTGTATTTCAAGATTATAAACTTTTAGAAAATTCATCAGTTTTTGATAATGTAAAACTAGGGCTTGATATATTTTATATGAAAAGAAGTGCTTCAAGAGAGCGTATCTGGCCTTTACTTAAAAGAATGGGAATATTTGAAAAGCGGGATGATATTGTTAAAAATTTATCAGGTGGGGAAAAGCAACGTGTAGCTATTGCAAGGGCTTTAATAAACGACCCTAAAATTATTTTAGCAGATGAACCAACTGGTAATTTAGACCAAGAAAATGCTGAAAATATTATGGCAGTATTAAGAGAATGTATAGATACTGGTGCTACTGTAATTATGGCAACACATGATAAATTTTTGCGTGAAAAATACCCTGCTCGTGAAATTGAGCTTGAAAAAGGTAGAGTTATAAGAGATGAGGTTTATAATGAACTCTAAATTAACTTATCTTTTTATGCGTGGTGTTATAAGATTTTTTTCTATATTACGCAGTAATTTTCTTTCTTTTTTAACTCTTATTACTGTTATTTTTATGTATCATATATTTTGGGTAGCAGGCACAGGCACAGCAGGTTTTTTAAACCATCTTTCCCAAGCTAATACTATAAGAGTATATCTTTCAAATAATAATGATATTATAGCAGAAGAAATATTATCATCAATTAAAATACTAGATAATGTTACAAGTGCAAAATATTACAGCCAACAAGAAGCAAAAGCCTATGCAGTTGCAAATGCACCAAAAGCCGCAGGGCTTGAAAGTTTTGCAGAAGAATTTTTTCCATCGTTTATTGAGATTTATCCAAGTGATACATTAGAAGAAACTCTTGATAAAATAGTTATAGAGGTAAGCCATATTAAAGGTGTAGATGAAGTAAGCTATGGTAAAGAATATATGGTAAAATTCAAGGCTATTGGCAGGGGTGCATGGCTTTTTATTACTGCAATGAGTGTGCTTTTTGCTTTTTCTGCTGTATTTGTTGTGTATAATACTATCAAACTTTCTTTATATAAATATAAAGAAGAAATCAAACTTTATTCTCTTGTGGGAGCAACAAGACCATTTATATCTGTCCCTTATTTATTTGGTGCATTTTTCTTATCATTATTTGCATATTTATGTAGTTTAATTATATTTTCTATTACATTTATCCCTTTTAATAACCATATATTAATGCAGGCAGGTATTAATATATATGACATTCCTAATATAAAATATTTTATACTTTCATGTATTATTGTATGTATTATTGGTGTATTTTCAGCAAAGGCTGGTGTTGTATCATTTTTAAAACAGGTATCATCAATAAATGAAGATTAAATATATATTTTTTATAGTATTTTTTATAGTATTTAATATTTCTGTATATGGGCAGACTGTTTCTCTTGAAGAAATCAATAGAAATATTCGCAGTGAGGAAGTAGCACTTAAAAAATTGCAATCAGAAAAAAGCAGTGTAACAAAACAAATAGGCATACTTTCTTCTAAAATATCTAACTATCGCACATTGATTTCTGAAATAAATAAAGAAAGAAAAAAATGTGAAGATAGTATCCGTAGTATCCGCAATAATATTAATAAAATATCAAAAGAGATAAATGCAAGTAAAAAAGATATTGCAAAAAGTAATATGTTCGTAATAGATAATATGGGCTATTCTGAAATTAAAATTATTACCACATCTGAAAATATTGAAGGCACTGTAAAGATACTTGAAATTTTAGGAAAAGCTGGTGCTAATTTAAAACTTAAAATAGATAAACTTAATAATGATGTAAAGGTTTTACAAAAACTTAAAATGGAAGAAGAAGCCCGAGTATTAGAGCTTGCATCATTAGAAGAAAGTAGAAATAGTGCAGTCCAAGAATTGCAGGCAGAAAAAAGTCGCTATAATACTATGATAACAATGATTAAACATGATGAAGCTGGACGAAAAGAATATATAGAGCTTTTAAAATTCCAAAGAAAAGAGCTTGATGAACAAATACATCTGCAAGTGGAAAAAGATGAAAATGCTAGTCCTATTATTCAGCGTGGAAATAATGTAGCAAATAATAGTGGCAAAATAAAGACTTTTGGGGCAGATAAACCAATAACAGAAGCTATGGCAGATAATTCCCCTTTTGGAAAACTTGTTAAAACACTTCCTATGCCTATTTATGGTAAAATAATAGAGCAATATGGGGAACATATTATGGCAGATGCTGGTGTTAAAATAATGCACAAGGGTATTAAAATTGCCCCATCTCATACTAATCAGGCAAAAGCTGTGGCAGATGGTATTGTCGTTTTTGCAGATAATGTAAAGAATTTTAATAATCTTGTAATTATTGACCATGGTTCATCTTATTATACAGTATATGGGAATATGGATACTCTACTTGTAAATACAGGTAAAAAAATTCGTCAAGGCGATATATTAGGTGATATTATAGTAGATAATTCTATTGATACACCATATCTTTATTTTGAGCTTAGGAAAAAAGAACAGGCATTAAATCCTAGTCTATGGTTTAAAAAGGGTTGATATATCTTGAAAATAGTTTATATAATATTAAGTTAATTTTTTAAATTGGAGTTATATATGAAAATTATCCAAAAAGTTTTATTTATAGTAGTCCCTGTGGTCTTTATATCATTTGCTGTTATACAGTTAAGTAGCAGTGTATCTAATATAGAAGCTTTTGCAGCAGCAAATAGTTATGGGACAGGTATAAATAACTTACTGGCACAAATTTCATCACAAGGTAAATATAATCCAGATGACCAATATCAAGCCCTTGAAACTTTTATGGGAGTGCTTGATATAGTTGATAAAAACTATGTGGAATCAATAGATAAAAAAGAAGCTGTTTATGGTGCTATAAAAGGTATGCTTGAAGAACTAGACCCACATTCATCTTTTATGACACCAGAAGAGTTTAATAGTTTTCAGCAAAATACAAGTGGTTCTTTTGGTGGTTTAGGCATAACTATCACTATGAAAAATGATTTATTAACAGTTATGAGTGCCATAGAAGACACACCAGCATGGCAAGCAGGTATTAAAGGTGGCGATGTAATAGCATTAATCAATGGAGAACCTACTTCAAATATGACGCTTGATGAGGCTGTTAAAAAAATGAGAGGTAAAGCAGGTTCAAAAATTAAGCTGACTATTTCAAGGAAAGGGACAGCAAAGCCTATTGATTTAACACTTACAAGAGCTATTATTAAAATTAAATCAGTTAAATATGATATGGTAGATAAAGAGCTTGGATATATCAGGCTTACACAATTTCAAGAAAATTCTTATAGAGAAATGACGGAAGCTGTGAAGTCATTAACTAATTCTGGTGCAAAAGGTTTAGTGCTTGATTTAAGAAATAATGGTGGTGGTCTTCTTAATGAAGCTATATCTATTGCAAGTATATTTTTGCCAGTTAATCAGACAGTAGTTTTTACAAAAGAAAGAGATAAACAGGAAAAGCATTATAAAACAGAGTCTGTGAATTTTTCCAGTAGAAATATACCTATGGTTATTATAGTAAATGAATGGTCTGCATCAGCAAGTGAAATTATAGCTGGTTGTATGCAGGATTATAAAAGAGCAGTAATTATTGGTAAATCTACTTTTGGAAAGGGAAGTGTTCAGTCTATTATTCAACTGCCTGATGGTTCAGCTATTAGGCTTACAACATCAAGGTATTATACACCAGCTGCCCGTTCTATTCAAGGTGTAGGCATAAAACCTGATGTGGAAGTAGAAATGGGTATAATAGAATATAATTCTGATTATTATGTAATAAAAGAAAAAGATTTATCAGGTCATTTAAAAGGCGAAAATGAAAAAGATAATAGTAGCACAGCTATTGATGATGCAATAAAAAGAGAATCACAAGTGCTGCCATTAAATGATGATTTACAGTATATTTCAGCAGTTCAAATATTAAAAGGTATGTTAGTATATGGCAACTCGTCAAACAAATAAGCGTTCTTCGGGTAAAAAACCAGCAACCCGCAAAACATCAAAATCTAAATCAGCTGGTAGTGGTATATTTTTAGGCATAGGTCTTATTGCTGTGCTTATTGCATTAATCTCTTTTAGTATTATGAGTATTACTGGCTCTAAACAAGCAGAAGAAGAGAAAACAGTTACTGTTATCCCTGCTAAAAAGAAAGAAGTGGAAGAGAAGAAAGTAGTCAAAAAGGAACAGCAAGAGAAAAAAGAGCAGATTGCAAAAAATGTTCCTGTTCCTAAAAAAGAGCCAGTAAAAAAAGAAGAGCTTAAAAAAGAGGAACAGAAAAAAGTTAAAGAGCAAGAAGTTGTTAAAAATGAAAATATGGCAGATTTAATACGACTTGTGCTATATGACCATGAAATAAGCCGTTCATCAGTCCATGAGCGTAAAACAAAAACAAGTTCGGGTAAAGAAATTACATATTTTGATATTACATGTGATGAAAATATGCAGCGTGGAGTATCTTCTGCTATTAGCTCAATACTTAGAAAAAATGGCTATAAAGTGGAATCAGCTCAAAATAAAGTAGTAGGTAGTAGCCAAAAAGATGAATTTAATATTGTATTAAAGTCACCTAAAAAAGAGATAGTGAAAAAAGAAGAACCAGTTAAAAAGGAAGAGCCTAAAAAAACAGAGCCTACAAAAGTAGAAACTGTTAAACAGCAGGATAAGAAAAAAGAACCTATTAAAGAAACACCACAAGTAGCAGAAACATCAAAATATCCACCACTTCCACCTTATTCTAAAAAGGCAGTTAATTTTGCAATACTTCTTGATGATGGTGGTAACAGTGCAGAGCTTGCAAAAGAATATGCAAATATGAAATATCCTGTTGCTGTTGCAGTCCTGCCACATTTAGAACATAGTAGATTGACAGCAGAAGTTGCAAAAAAAGCAGGAAAAACAGTATTTCTCCACTTTCCTATGGCACCAAAAAGTTATCCTAATACTGACCCGGGCAAGGGAGCTGTCTTACCAACTATGCCAGAGATTTTAATAGCTGGTGTTGTAAAAGAAAATTTTGAAAGTTTAGGTGTTAAAGTAGATGGTTTTAATAACCACATGGGTTCTGCTATCACAGAAGATGCTCACAAAATGGCTCAGATTTTAAAAGCATCTAAACAATATACAGATAGATTTATAGATAGTCGCACAACAGCACAAACAAAAGCATACGAAGAATGTAGGAAAGCAGGATATAAATGTGGGGAAAATAGATTATTTTTAGATAATGATAATAATGTGGAATCAATACTTGCAAAAATATATGAAGCAGCAGAAAAAGCAAAAAATGATGGCAGTATAATAGTTATTGGTCATATCCGTCCAAATACACTAACAGCATTAAAAATAGCTTTGCCACAGCTTGAAAAATTAAATTATCATATAATTGATATTAAAAAACTTCTTAATTAAAGGTTATTATGATTATTTTAGGAATAGAATCTTCATGTGATGAAACCTCTATTGCAGTATATTCATCTGATAAAGGAACATTATGTAGTTCAACATTTTCTCAGGCGGATATTCATTCTGTTTTTGGTGGTGTTATACCAGAAGTAGCATCTCGCAACCATATTCAAAAAATAGAACCTTTATATCGCTCATGTATGGAAGAATGTGGTCTTACAGGCAGGGATTTAGATATAATTGGTGTAACAAATGCTCCCGGTCTTATTGGTGCATTATTTGTTGGGGTATCTTTTGCAAAAGGGCTTGGATATGCACTAAAAAAGGCAGTTGTGCCAGTTAATCATTTAGCAGCTCATATACTTGCAGCAGAGCTTTCATATCCAGATTTAAAGCCACCTTATACAGCATTAATTGTGTCTGGCGGTCATACTCATATTTTTGATGTTGATGAGGCTTTAAATTTTACATTAATCGGCAGAACTATTGATGATGCTGCTGGGGAAGTTTTTGATAAGACTGCAAAAGTAATGGGCGGACCATATCCCGGTGGTATTTTTATTCAAAATTTAGCAGAAAAAGGCAATAGAAATGCAGTGAAATTTCCACAGGCATTTAAGGGAGAAATTAAATTTAGTTTTAGTGGGCTTAAAACTTCTGTTATGAATACAATTCATAAGAAAGAGCATAGCCTTGAAGATATTGCCGCATCTTTTCAGTGGACAGTGGCTTCTACTTTATCAGATAAAACTTTTCAGGCAGCAGCACAATTTAATAGAAATACGATTGTAGTAGGTGGTGGCGTGGCTGCTAATCAGGAAATAAGAAGAGTATTTACTGAAAGGGCAGAAAATACTAATAATATAAAAGTATTTTTTCCAGATATTGCAAGATGCACAGATAATGGCGAGATGATAGCTTATGCAGCATATAGGTTTTATAAATTCAGAAATTTTTTAAATTATAAAGGCAGTGCTTATGATACTAAACATAGTATAGGTTTATTATAATGGGTATTGGTTTATTATAATGTCTGATTTTTTTAAAGATAATCTATTAAAAAATGATTTAGTTGCAGCTCCACTAGCTGGCTATTCTCATTTACCTTATAGAAGAATACTTCGTAAATTTTTTAATGGTATAATATATAGTGAAATGATTTCTGTGGAAGGGCTTGCAAGAAGAAATAAAGAAACTATGGAATATCTTGATAGACTTCCTATTGATAGTCCCCTTGTTTTTCAAATATTTGGTGGTAGACCAGAAAATTATGGTGAAGCTATTCGTGTTGCAGAAAATGAATGCGAAGTAGATGCTTTTGATGTAAATATGGGATGCCCTGTAAAAAAAGTTATAAAAGCTGGTGGTGGGTGTAGTCTGCTTAATGATTTAGGTAGAATAAAGGTTATTACTGCAAATATCCGTAAAGCAACAGAAAAACCTTTTTCTATTAAAATACGCATAGGGCTTGATTATAATCATCTTGTATATAAAGAAATTTTAAATATAGCAGAAAATGAAGGCGTTAATGCGTTAGTAGTGCATGGCAGAACTAAAAGTGATATGTTTGGTGGCACTGTTAGACTTGATATATTAAAAGAAATAGCAGATATTGCAAAAATTACTATTATTGGCAATGGTGGTGTAGCTGGCTATGATACATATAAGGAAATGAAAGCAACAGGTGTTGATGGTATTATGCTTGGAAGAAGTATGATGAAAGCACCATGGATATTTAAAGCCATAGAAGATAAGTGTAGCGATGAAGATTTATATAGCTATTTATCTCCATCAGAAATAGGCAGCTTATTAATAGAGCTTTGGGGGTATATGTTAGAACATACAAAGGGTAGAGGTATGAAAGAAACCCATTATTCCCATATATTAAAAAAATTTGCTGTATGGTTTTGTAAAGGATTTGATAATGCCTCAGAATTTAGGACTAATATATATAAAACAAATAGTATAGATGAACTGCTTATATTAATTAAAGAGTTTTATAATTAAATTATAAATCATATTACAATATATCCTAAATCATTTATTTGTAAAAATTTTAATAAATAATCTTATATTAAAATTTTTTTTCACATACAATAATATATTCATAATTTATAGTATTTGATAAAATTCCAGTTTTATTTGTGGGAGAATTTCTAACTGGCATTACTTTATTTGATATCTTTCTTTTAATCGTAGTTATATGGAGAAAGCCATTTTTTATAAATTGTTCTGCAATAAATTTATCTGTTGGTAGTTCTATATTTTTTACTCGTCTATTACCCACAATAAAAAATACTTTTCCATTTACATTTATAGCATTAATTAAACTTTTTATACTTGTTTCTAAATCAAAGTAAAAACTAGATACTTCTAATGCTCTGCTTATACTAATATCATTAATAGCTTTTATATATTCATAAATTACACCTTGACTGTATAATTTATTTGATTTTTTTCCACCCATTAATTTAGAGTCCAACTGTCTTGCTGATTTCATACCAAGCCATTCATTAATAAAGGTTGAAAATTGACCGTATGCAACAGTAGTTTTAGAGTCTCCGTATGGAGGGCTTGTTAATAATGTATCAAATTTATATTGAATACATTCTTCATTACTAAATATGTTATTATGTATTTTATATTCAATTTTATTACTTTGTAATTTTGGATAATAATATTCTATATATTTTTTATATATTTCATCTAATTTATTGAGAAATATTTTAAGCACATCAGGTTTATAACTTTCATAATCTTTCATTCTAAATAGCTTAAATTCATTATTTCTTGTATAACTTACTTCTCTTAAAGTTTCGCTAAAAATTAATAATAAAAGGTTTTTGATTGATTTATTACCTATATTATTACATACATTGACGATTATATCATATACTAATAATAATTGTTGTTGTGCTTCTTTATCTATCCAAAAATTAACATTTGTTATTCTTAAAAGAGGATTATGGCTATTATTATTTAAATCACTATGCCAGTTATTTATATTTTGCAAAATCATTGTTTTTGCTAATAATAGAGTGTCTAAATGTATTAAAGTTAGTTTTGCTTTACTTATCATTACAGCTAATGGATTTAAATCAAAACCAGTGAAATTGTTTATACCATATTCTAGTCCACTTATAAAACTTGAACCGCTACCACAGTAAGGGTCTAACATATTTGTTTTATTTGCTTTAAATTCTTGCAATAGTTCAAGTCCTATTTGTGGAAGCATTGTAGCAGGATATTTGTGTAAATTAGGACATAATGAGCTGTATGACTGGTCTATAAAATCATATTTATTATTATATACTGGTTCATTTATATGTAATGTATTCATATTAACTTTTCATTTACATATTCTATTAAATAATTAAGAGGCTTAATAAAGTCTTGTGTTTTAATATTTTTACCAATGAAAGCACAATCAAAGAATTTAAACATTCCTCTATGTTGTGGATTATTGATTTCATTATAAAAATTAACAGTTGCAAAACACACTAATGGTAATACTGGCGGAGTATAAGATATGTTATATTTTTCTTTAATAGCAGAGTCAGTATTAGCTATTTCCATTAATAGCTTCCATTTATAAGTTTGTCCTGCTCTTTCTCGTAACGATGTTTTTAAGGATAGTATTATACATTTTTTAATGCTTTTATCATCATTTATACTATATATTACTATATCTACATCTGGTTTTTGTGTTTCATTATCTACCTGAATTAAAAATAACTTTTTCCAGTCTTTTATACTACTTATTTTAGAAGAAATAAATATATTAGAATCAATATTGCCAACTTCTTTATTTTTTAAAAAACACCATATAATTAAATTAGAAAATGCTTGACCAGCAATACTTTTTTTGGCTTGTTTTGTATCGTGTATTTCTCCATTGGATAATCTTTCCTGCAATAATTCTTCTACTTTATCATTAGATAGCGTTAAGTATTCATATAGATGATTAAATGATTCACTAATTATAAGGTTATTATTTTCTATATCGTGTTTTATTAAATTAAGGATAGGAACCATGTAATATTTACTTTCTATCATTTCTATTTCTTTTATTTCATTGTTATTTAATGACATGTATGTATATATCCTTATAAATTCAGTAATATACTTCTAATTCTTTTAATCTCTTAAAAATGGTAAGAATTTAAATTTCCTTTCAGGTAGTGGACCATCATTATTATTTTCAGAATTATTTATAACATTATTTTGCTGATTATCAAAAGCAGATGAAGATGTGGTATTTTGGTTATTTTCTTCCACAGGTTCTACTGGAACAGTTGTAACTGGTGCAATAACATTTGGTTTATTAATACTATCACTAACTGCATTTGGATTAATAGCAGATGTATCAATAGCAAGCCTAAATCCAAGCCCTGCATATCTTAAAGATGTTCTTTCATCTTTTATTACTTTTCGCATTTCTTTTGGACCATCACTAAACCCACCACCAGCAACAGCAAGAGATGCAGCACCTAGTAGATTAGCACATGTGTTTGTTTTGTCATTTTCTGAATTGCAGAGCCATTCTTTTACATTACCATATAAATCATAATATCCTTTACTATTTGCTGTAAATGAGCCAACAGGTGCAGTATTAGGAAATTTATCATCACATTCAAAATAAGCGTTGCCAAATCTATTTACAGTATTAGAAGAAATATCATAGAAATTTGCATGGTAGCATACATCATCTTTATTTATACGAATATCCCCTGCTGCTTCTTTCCATTCTGCAACAGTTGGAAGTCTGTAATTAGACTGAGTTGTCATATTTAATGTATTTAAAAATTTATGTATATCACCAATAGATATTGATTCAGCAGGGTATGAACCACCTTTATTAAAAGAGAATGGAGCAGTATTCATTACTTTATACCACTGTTCTTGAGTAACTTCATAAACAGCAAGGTATGATTTATTATTAAGTTTTTTAAACTCAATACCGGAGTAGCTGTCTACAAATACAGGTTTATCAAAAGCAGTAGCATATAATGGCATCATAATACATATTACAATAAGACATAGTAAAATTAGTAATTTTTTAACCAAAATAACCCACCGTTATTAATACTATCAATAATATATGATAATCCCAATTATTATATATTTGAATAAGTATATTATCAAGTAAAAATTATTGTTTTATTTCTTAAATATTACACATTTTTTTCGGTCTTAACGGACAAGCATATATTTTATCTTATATATATTATCCATATAGAAAATAAGAAAATTAAAAATATAAGGAAATATAATGAATAATAAATATAAAAAACCAAAAGATATAGAAAAAATGGCAGAAAATTATTTTATAGAACAGCAAGAACAGAATAAGCCTTGCTCTATCGCGAGTATATCATACTATATGGGCTTTACCAATAAAAGCGAATTTTTAGAGCTTGAAAAAAATGCAGAATATGCACCTATAATTAATCGCATTAAGTTAAGAATGGAAAGTCAGGCAATAGATATGCTTACAGATAAAAGTTATGCAACAACAGGTGTGATTTTTAATTTAAAATGTAGTTTTGGTTATAGTGATAAACAGATAGCAAATAAAGATGATATGGCAGAGCTTATGCAAAATGCTAGAAAACTTATAGATGAGGTGCAATCAGATGAGTAATAATATTATTTTATCAACTTCTGCTTGTGATTTAGCATATATTTTAGCTCGCACAGAAAATGACCCACTTTTATTTGTGCAAACAGTATTTCCATGGGGCAGGGACGAATTAAAAAACCATAGCATACTAGACTGGCAGCAAGATGTGCTTATAAAAATAAGAGATGGCATTATAAATCTTAGTGAAGCAGTGCAGATAGCTGTTTCATCAGGTCATGGCATCGGTAAAAGTGCTATTGTTGCATGGCTTATATTATGGGCATTATCTACAAAAGCAAATACAAAGGGAGTAATTACAGCAAATACAGAACATCAGCTAAAAAGTAAAACATGGGCGGAGCTTGCAAAATGGCACAGGCTTTCTATTGTGTCAAATATGTTTGAAGTAAGTAGGACTGCCATATACAGCAGTAATGAAAGATATGAAAAAACATGGCGAATTGATGCTATTCCATGGAGTGAGCATAGACCAGAAGCATTTGCAGGACTTCATAATCAAGGTAGTAGAATATTAATAATATTTGATGAGGCTTCTGCTATACCATCTTGTATATGGGAAGTGGCAGAAGGTGCATTAACAGATAAAGATACGCAAATATTTTTTGTATGTTTTGGTAATCCCACAAGAAGTGATGGCAGATTTTATGAATGTTTTGGCAGATTTAGGCATAGATGGATAACAAAAAAAGTAGATAGTCGCACAGTGCCTATTACTGATAAAAGGCAGATAAATAAATGGGTGGAAGATTATGGGCTTGAAAGTGATTTTGTAAAGGTGCGAGTGCTTGGAGAGTTTCCATCAGGCAGTAGTGCATCATTAATAAAAAGAGATGATATTATAGCCACCGTGGAAAGAAATATTGAAGAAAATGTATATATATACTCTCCAAGGATAATAGGTGTTGATGTTGCTCGTTTTGGAGAGGATAAAACTGTTATTGCAAGACGGCAGGGATTAAAACTATATGATTTAAAAAAATACTCATCTCTTGATACATTAGAAGTATCAGATGCAGTTATAAGAGAAATAAATGAATTTAAACCTGATGGTATTTTTATAGATATGGGTGGAGTAGGTGCCGGAGTTTATGACAGGTTAAAATGGATGGGATATAATGTTACAGGTGTAGATTTTGCTGGAAAACCTGAACGGAAAGATAAATATATTAATAAGCGGGCAGAGATGTGGTGTAATATGGCAGACTGGCTAAAAATTGCAGATATTCCAAATGATGCAGATTTAAAGGAAGATTTAGCAGGACCAGAATATTATTTCCGTGGAGATAATGCACAGATACTTTTAGAGAAAAAGCAAGATATGAAAAAACGGGGTCTTGCAAGCCCAGATTGTGCCGATGCTCTTGCTCTCACATTTGCAGGCAATGTATATGCTACTAAAAGAGAATTGCCATCAGCAATGTTAAGATAAATAGTATAAGGTGGAATACTTCGCCCTTATATATCCCCCTAATGCAAATATATTAAGCTCACCGCTTAATATATTCATAGGGATAAAATAATGAGCGAAGCCCAGTTATTTTATATAGTATTAATGGTGGAATAAAATTTTTAATAAAAATATTAATAGTTTTTTATCCCCTTTTAGCAATATACACGGGTTATTTTATTATCTTTGCGACTGAATTGTATATGTAGTGATTTTTTGAAATGATTTGTAGATTTTTGTCTGACTGGAACGAACGATTTTTGTGAGTGTAGGGAGTTTAAATCTACAATGGAAAAAAATCAAGGAATGATTGGACACTTGGAGCATAAAAAATACAGGATGTATTTTCTTTTAGTAAGCATATACGAATTTAGTTCGGATATGCGTGGTTATAAAAATTCTATGATGGAATTTTTATAAAAAAATTTTAATAAGTTTAAAATAACGAAAACTTGATTTATGAGCTGGGCGGCGGAAAGACTAGTTTAAAATAAATGTAATGGAAAAAATTATAATATTCATACATTTTTAATAAAATATAATGGGCTTTTAGGACAAAAGCCCGCGGAGCGTAAGGAATGAGCCGACTTGTTCGGGCATTCCGTGTTTTCAAAAAATCAAGGATGATTTTTTGAATAAAAGTTTAATAGGCACAGGATGTGCCGTCGCGGAGCGTAAGCGATAGACGGATTTACTCCGTCAGAGCGTGGTTTAAAAAAATCATGGACGATTTTTTTAATAAAAATATAAATAGGATGAAATTCTTATGCAAATAAAATTAGATGAGAAAGATATTTTAGAGATTATAAAAAAAGATAAAGAACAGGCTTTAATATATTATAACCAACAGTTAAAGCCAAAGTTTAAAAAATATTATGAACTATATAATGGGGAGAAGATAGATACTAAAAAATATAGAATGCCAGAAAGTTCATTTATAAGCCGTGATGTGTTAGTTACCATACGGGCTTTAATGCCAGATATTAATAAATTACTTTTTTCTTCGTCCCCTGTGGAAGTAACAGCAAGAAGTGGCGAAGATGAAGAAAGTGCAGCAAAAATGCAGGCTTTATTAAATTATCAAATAACAGCCCAAAATCCATATCATACTATATTTACAAGGCTTATTACTAATGCACTTATAACAGGCTGTGCTGCATTAAAAGTTTTATGGATAAAAGAATTTGATGAAAAGGAAATTGATGAAATAGTTGATTATGAAAAGATGCAGTCATTAATTAATGCTGGATTTAAGGTAACATCAAGCCCTGTATATGTGAATGGTATAGAAAAATATAGAGTAAAATATAAGGCTTCTTTTATAAGTAAAAATCAGCCAGTATTTGAAGTGTTGCCATATAATGAATTTTTATTTGATTTTACTGCATTATCATTACAGGAAGCAAACTATATAATACATAGAAAACTTGTTAATTATGATTACTTAATTCGCAAGCAGAGAGAGGGAGTATATAAAAATATATCTAAAATTAAAGAAAATGTGTGGAGTTATGAAGATGATGATATTGTTAATAAGTCATTATATTTAAATAATAATAGCAAAAATTATGCAAGAAAACTTTATATGATTAATGAGTATTGGGGCAAGATAGATATAGATAATGATGGTTTATTAGAAGATGTGGTTATTACTTTTTGTGATAATCAAATATTATCCATAGAAGAAAATACATTTAAAATGTATCCATTTTTTGTATTTGCACCTTTTTTATCAATGGATAGTATAGCTGGCAGAGGTATAGCCGAATTATCAGAAAATACCCAAATAATTAAGACGGCATTAGTTAGGGAAATATTAGAAAATACCCGCCGTAATAATAATAGGAAGATATTTTATAAAGTTGATGATTTGCTTAATCCATCACAGATGGTAACAAACGAACAATATGTTGCTGTGCGGGATAGTGCAGATATTAATAATATATTTGCACCAGAGCCTTTTGAAGTAATAAGTGAAAATTCATTTTCATTAATAGAATACTTTGATAAGGAAAATCAAAAAGTAACGGGAGTAAGTGAAATGAAACATGGCTTGAAACAGTCAGTAGAAAGCCAGACGGCAACGGAAGCTGTAATAAAATATGAATCAGCTAACTCTCATATTCAAGCAATAGTTTTAAATTTTGCTGAAACTTTAAAGGAAACATATAGGTTTTTAGTTTATCAAAATCAAAGGTTTATGGATAATATGCAAGTTATCCGCCTTTTAAATGATGTAATAGAAATAAATCCGCAGGATATTAAAGATATAGATTTTGATTTAAATATATCACAATCTATTTCAAGTGGCACAGAAGATACAAAACGCAGGTCATTAAATAATGCCCTTGCTATGATGATAGAAATAGGGGAACCGAGACATTTAACAGATAATATGAGAATAAGAAACTTAATGGCAAAAATATTAGAAGAAAGTGGGTTAAAGGATACAGAAAATTATCTTATTAGCCAAGAAAGGTTACGGGAAGAAATGCAAAATGGATAAACAACTTAAAAAAGTAATAGAGAAAGGGGAAAAAGCACAGTTTGCATCGGAATATATTTTTGAACTTTTAGATAATTATAAAAAGGAAATATTACTTTTTCTTGAAAAGGGTGAAAATATAGAAAAATTGCATGGTATGGCTTATATGATTAAAAAAATATCTGATGATATAAAGCGGGATATATCCCATGCAGAAGATGCAAAAAAGATGTTGATTAATAAATTTAATAATATGGAGAAATAAAATGAATGAAAATATAGATATGCAATTATTTTTAGAAAAATGTAAAAGTGGAAATATTAGCGAAAATGATATTCCAAAAGAAATATTATCTCTTTTTGAAGAGCTTTATACAAAAAGAAAAGAGCAGGAAAATACAAAACAGGTGCAGGCTGGTTCTGTTACTTATATTGAAGGCATGAGCCTTGAAGATATTCAATATATTAATGAAACAGCATTACAGCAAACAGAAAAATATACTAATGAAAAGTTTAATATGGAAAACTCAACCCATAGGGAATATTTTGAATATTTTAAGCAAAAATTATTAAAAGCAAAAGAATATGAAATAAAAATGAAACAATTTGAAGAAAACCTACATGAAAAATATGGCACAATGTATGAAGAAGTGGAAAATGCAGCAATTAATGCTTTTGAAAATATGGCATATAGAGATGCAAGAAATATTATTTTATCCCGTATGAAAGGGGATATGGAAACTTTGATTACATTTTATGATAATATTTATAAAAGTTTGCAGTCAGAAAAAGATGACAGTAAAAATATTAGCGAAAATGTAATATTTCCACCAAAAGCAATAAAAGGTGGTAATTATATAAACAGTAGTAAAAAGCAATCAGGTTATGAAAATTTTATATAGCGAAATGGAGTAATAGGCACAGGAAGTGCTGTCGCTTGCGTAAGGAATGAACCGACTTGTTCGGGCATTCCGTGTTTTCAAAAAATCACGGACGATTTTTTGAATAAAAGTTTAATACGGAGACAACAATGAATACAATTTATGATACATATAACACAAACACACAAGTAGAATTAGTAAAAAGAAGTGTAGGATTAAGGGATAAAATATTTCAAAATGCAAAATTATCCCCATTATTTATGATGTTACAGGCTCGTTCACGAGTAATAAGTGAAACAAATCAAAAATTTGAATGGCTTGAAACAAGGCTTAATAAACCAGTTTTTAAAGTGAACCCAGCAAGTAACACTGAAACATCATTAACAGTAGTAACAGATGAAAATAATGTTACTTTTTTAACAGAAGGCTCCATTATTAAGGATATTAAAACACACGAACAAATGAGAGTAACAAGTGTGAATGGCAAAACAATTACTGTATTAAGGGGCTATGGTGTAACAAATGCAAGCGAGATTATTGCAGATAATAATGATACAAATGCAACTATTGTAAATATTTCTGTGGCCTATCCTGAGGGTAGCACTGCACCAAAAGGCACAGTATTACTTAAAAAAGATAATTTTAATTATTGCCAGACATTTAGAAGAACATTAAAAATTACCCGTAATAAACTCCGTCAGGGAGAATATGGGGATAATGGAGAGACAGCAGAAAGCAGGCGAAAAGCAGAACGAAATAAAATATTAAGACTACATCAAAATGATATTGAACAATCATTAATGTTTGGCGAACCGAAAAAAGATTTATCAGGCAGTGAGCCATTATATGTTACAGGTGGACTTTTTCATTATATTAAAACTAATGTTATGAGTATTACAAACCCAGATAAATTTAAAGTAGGCACTATTAATGAAATATTAGGTGCTATGGCAGATAAAGGCTCAGCTGGGGATAAAGTAATGCTTACAGGTTCAGGATTTAATGCAAAACTTAATGATAATGCTATTAAAACATTTGCAGGTGGTAGTGGCTCTTTATTAAAAGAGTTCGGCATATCACTTGATAAAATAGATACAGAATATGGTGAACTAAATATAATGTATGACCCTATTTTATCATCAGTTTATCCAAATACTGCTGTTATTATTGATTTAGATGAACTGCTTTTACATTTTATAGAAGAAACAAAAATGGATACTAATATCCAAAGTGATGGCTATGATGGTGTAGTAGATACATTTTTAACAGATTGTGGTTTAGAAGTATCTAATGAAGAATGTCATGGCATATTAACATTAAATTTTTAAGGTGATAATATGAGATTTTATTCATGTTTTAAAGATTTAAAAGTTCTTCATTCAAAAGGATATGCTATTTTTAAAAATGGTATATATGAAACTGATGATAAAGATATAATAAAAGAGCTTAAAAAAGATAAAAATATACAGGTGAGAAAAAATATAGAAGAAATATCAACAAAGTCAAAACAATATTAATAAAAGGGGCAATTTTGCCCTTTTTTATGATAAATCAATAAAATTTGTTTTTTAGCATAATTTCCTATATCTTTTTTTCAAAAAATCATATAATATTTTTGCACGAGTTTTATGTATTTATAAATTATTTTAAAAGGAGCAGAATATGTTAAAAGTAAAACCGTTTTTATTTATTCTTTTTTTAACACTTTTCGCTACATTTTTAGTTACAGGATGTAGTGAAAGCGACAGCAGTTCAGGAATAGGGGGGGGGTATAACAGATAATAGTAAAACAGATGTTACACCAGTCAATGAATTTCCAGACAATCCCTTTTCCTTATTAGGTATCTATACTATAACAAGCCAAATATTAGATGGCACCCCAAAAGAAGTTACACAAGGTAGCGAATTTAGAGTAAATGTTGATTTAGCAAGGATAACACAAGACTATGTTGATGTCCTAGTTCGTGTTGTTCTTAATGGTTCAAAAGTTGAGTTTTCAAGAGAAGTTTCCTTATCAGGTAAAGAAATCGGACCAGCATTTTTTGAAGAAATTTTTACAGGAATGGGAGCAAAAGTAACAGGAAAATACACATTAGAATTTACATTAGCAGGCTCATCTTATAAAGAATTAGTAGAAGCTGGTATTATGCAAGATGGGGAAACATTAATTTTAAACCTTGATAAAATAAAAGATTTAGAAGCAGGTGCAGGTTTAGAACCATCTAAACCATCAGGGACAGACAGCCCAGAAGATGAAACAGGTGTAAAAGTTGAAAGTGTATCAATTAATAATAAGCCTGATAAAGTAATTCATGGAGATTTTTTTCAATTAACAGCAGAAGTGTTGCCAAATAATGTGGAAAATAAAAAAGTAACATGGTCATCAAGCCATCCAAATTATGTAACAGTAGATAATCAAGGTTCTGTGAATGTTAAAGGATACACAACTGATACTATAACAATTACAGCAACATCACAGCAGGATAAAACGCAAAAAGGCACATATTCTTTTACAATGGAAAAAGCAACTATTACTGGTTTAGAAGTAAGCCCTAGCACATTGACACTTGTTTTAAGTAAAAGTGGTTCAGTTACAGGAACATTAACATCAGTAATAACTCCATCAATAGCAACAGAGTATGCTGATTTATCTTATACTTCAAGTAATACATCTATTGCCACAGTAGATAATAAAGGCACAGTAACAGCCTTAAAAGCAGGGTCTACAACTATTACAGTCCGAACTGGTAATATATCAAAAACTGTTACTGTAACAGTAGAAAATGCACCTACAACAGAAGTTGCAGTTACAGGTATTAGTATATCAAACGGAAGTAAAGTGTATAAAAAAGGTGATACAATAAAAGTAACATTTACCTTAACTCCAAATAATACAACAGATAGACAAGTTACCTATTCAACACCAAGTGGACAAACTGGAACAATAACAGCAACTAATGGCACAGGCGAAATAACACTTGCAAATGTGCAAACATCAGAAGTGCTAACTGTAAAGACTGTTAAAAATCAGACAGCAACTTATAATTTACAAGTAGTAGATGTGATTCCACAGATATTAACATTTATTAAACCTGAAAATGAAGTATTATTTAATAATATACCTACATTAGAACAGGGTAAAACAACAACATATATAGTTGATGATACTAATTTTTCATCATCATACTCATCAATTACCTATACAAGTTTAAATATTGATATAGCAACAGTTGATAATAATGGAATAGTAACAGGTAATAAAAATGGTCTTGCAACTATAAAAGCAACAGTTCAACCAAAATATGATAGCGAGCCACTAACTGCTACTTATAATGTTGATGTGTTAGGATTTATAGATTATACAGATGAAAATTCATTACAAGGAACATACGATATAGTATTTTTTGGTATGAATACAAATGATACTTCCATGCTTGGCTTAGCAAAAGGTGTTATATCAAGTAATTGTGATATGTATCCTAGTTTTTCTTGGAAGACTAATACAACATGCGGTTCAGGAACTGCTGGATATAAGATACCTGACGGTGATTTTGCTGGTAAAGCAGTTATTAGGGTAGTAAATTCTAGTAGAGTGCTTGTCCATACAAAAGTTGGTTTTGTTGGGGGCGGTATGGTAGCAACAGCATCACCAGATGATCAATATCAATACACAGTTTATGATGAAAAAACATTTTCTGATTGGCTAAATACTGGTAATACAGGAAATATGAACGGAAGAGTTCTAACTAAACAATCTGATACACAACCAAATGTAACACATTATTTTGAGCGAGATCAAAATTATAGTGGTAAAACAAATTTTGATGTAGTTGTATATAACAATTTTCAAGCAAAAAAATCTGGTTTTAAAGTTGACCCACAAACACGCTTAATTTTAAGAAAAGTAAGTAGTCAAGTAAAACCTATGGATCCTAATACATTAGATGATTTAAAAACAATATTAAAAAATGGTATTAACAATTTTAAGTCTGATAATATTTATACAGCACCTTCACTTGACTAAAAAAGAGAGCATATTTATTTCAGCCCCGCAAAAGCGGGGCTTTGTCGTATCAATTTATTATACATACAGGGTATTTTAAATTTATAAATCATTGTCCCTAATCATATATCAATATATTAGTTGTATAAATTACATATAAATTAATATATTTTTTTCACATCTTTTTACTTGACAAATTAACCTATTCATATACATATATCATAATATTATTTTAGCGGAGGATTATTATGGCTCATGTTGTAAACCAAGATGTTTGCACTTTTTGCACTTCTTGTATGGAAGTATGCCCAGTTAGTGCAATCAGCGACAAAAATGATAAAGCATGGATAGATGCAGATATTTGTATTGACTGCGGTGCCTGTGCTGAAGAATGTCCTGTTGAAGCTATCTCACCAGAAGACTAATAATTATTATCATAATATAAAATTAGCTTTATAATATATAAGATAATTTAAAATATTTTTAGCTGTATTTTATATAATGGTGTATAATTAGTAGTTTTATAAAAATGGGTTATCTCATTAATTTATATATTGACTTATTACATTAGTAATGGTTATTATATATTTATAACTTAAAACAAGTGCAGTTTTAAGATTATTTAATTGTGCAAAATCAAGGGTATAGTCTTGGCTATACCCTATTTTTAGAAAATAATAGTCTAGTTTAGCGGTATATTTTATGGCGGTTTTTAAAACATTGTATGAAGATATTAGAACAGTTTTAGACAGGGACCCTGCTGCAAGGAATACTTTTGAAGTGTTTTTGTGTTATTCTGGGTTTCATGCTCTTACAATGCACAGAGTATCTCACTGGCTCTGGTGTCATAAACTGAAATTTCTTGCCCGTTTTAATGCTATGCTTGCCCGTTTTTTTACAGGGATAGAAATACATCCTGCTGCTAAAATAGGCAGACGGTTTTTTATTGACCATGGTATGGGGGTAGTAATAGGGGAAACTGCTGAAATAGGCGATGATGTTACTATTTATCATGGTGTTACATTAGGTGGCGTATCTTTAAAAAAGGAAAAAAGGCACCCAACTATCGGAAATAATGTTATTATTGGAGCTGGTGCAAAGGTTTTAGGACCTTTTAAAGTGGGGGATAGAGTTCGCATAGGTGCAAATTCTGTTGTTTTACATGAAGTACCAGATGATGCTACTGTTGTAGGTGTGCCGGGCAGAATTACAGGGGATAGTAAAAGGAATGATATGTTTAACCACACAGAGCTTCCAGACCCGGTTACAAATGCTTTTACTTGTATTGTTGATAGAATTGTAGAAATGGAAAAAGAAATTCAAGCAATTAAAAGGGATAAAAAATAGCAGGTGGCTTATGAAAATTACAACTAAAAGCAGATACGCTATTAGGGCAATATATGCTCTTTGTATGCTTGGTGGCGATACTCGTCCTGTAAGCATACTAAAAATTTTAGAGTTTGAAGACATTTCAAAAAAATATTTAGAGCAGATTTTTACAAAGTTAAAACATGTTAATATCATTACTGGTTCTAGGGGTGTGGGCGGTGGTTATATGCTTGCACGAAATCCAAACCAAATAAATCTAAAAGAAATTGTAAATACAATGGATGGTCCACTTAAAACGGAAGATTGCGGTGCAGAGGGAGATTGTAGTAATTTTTCATCTTGTGCTGTTAATTGGTTGTGGGCAGGGCTTGAAAAAGCATGTGATGATTATTTAGAAAAGATTACAATAGCTGATATGATGAAGCAGTCTGTGGCTCATTTTACAGTATAAAATATAGATTATTAGATAAAGTTATAATGCCTTAAATATATTATTTTGGCATATTGTGGGAGAATAATATGGCTATTTATTTTGACAACAGTGCAACAACAAGAGTAGACCCTGATGTTGTTCAAGCAATGTTACCCTTTTTTAGTGAATACTATGGTAATATTTCAAGTATTCATACAATAGGCAGGCAAGTTCGCCCCTATGAAGAACAAGCTAGAAAAGCAGTGGCAAAATTAATAAATGCAGCACCCGATGAAATAGTATTTACTGCAAGTGGTTCAGAATCAGATAATCTTGCTATTATTGCAACAGCAAGAGCATATAAACATAAAGGAAAGCATATAATTACATCTTCAATAGAGCATAAAGCTGTGCTTGAAACATTTAAATTTTTAGCAAATTATGAAGGCTTTGAAGTAACATATCTTCCTGTTGATGAATATGGCTTGATAGATATGGAATATTATAAAAATGCTTTAAGAGATGATACTATTCTTGTAAGCTGTATGCTTGCTAATAATGAAATAGGCACTATTCAACCTATTAAGGAAATGGCAACACTTGCAAGCAGTAGGGGAATAGTTTTCCATACTGATGCTGTGCAGGCAGTTGGTAAAATGCACATAGATGTAAATGAACTTGGTGTTGATTTACTTACTTTTTCAGGTCATAAAATATATGCACCAAAAGGCATAGGTGTTCTTTATATAGATATAGAATTAAGGGAAAAATTAAAGCCTATTATTCATGGCGGACAGCAGGAAGGCGGTTTAAGAGCAGGCACTGAAAATATACCTTATATTGTAGGGCTTTCAAAAGCATGCGAAATAATTATGGAAAGGCATGATATGGAAATACTACATATTAGAAAATTAAGAGATACTTTTGAAAAGAAAGTTTTAGAAAATATTCCTGATACTTATATTAATGGACATCGTTCATTAAGAGTGCCTTCTATAAGTGATATAGTTTTTAGATACATTGAAGGCGAAGCATTAATGGTATATGCAAAAGAAGTATGTTGTAGTGCAGGTAGTGCATGCACATCAGCATCTACTAATCCATCACATGTCCTATCTGCTATAAAAGTTGATGAAGTAGATATTCATGGTGCTTTACGGTTTAGCTTTGGTAGATTTAACACTATGGAAGAAGTGGATAGAGCTGTTGAAGTTTTAAAAAATAGTGTGGAAAAATTAAGAAAAATGTCGCCTTTATATAATAAATAATATGGCAAAAAACACTAAAAAAGACCTGCTTAGAGAGTTGGAAGAATTAGCTCAAAAAGTAGGGATAAAAGTCCGATATGAAAAAACGGAAGCTCGTGGTGGAATGTGTAAATTTCAAGGTAGTCCCATTATAATTATTGATAGAAAAGCAGCAGATGATTATAAAATAGCTGTAATTGCAGAAAATATAAAAAAATTAGATTTTACAGATATTTATATTAGTCCAAAAATGAGAGAAGTTTTAGATAGTTTTGATTAGATAAATAAACTTGTAAAACTATTATATTAGGCTGTAAATGATAGTTGAAAAATGATGCCTTGCTTATATTAATTGCAAGCCATTTTCTGAACTCGGAGCAAAGCGACGCAATTTATTTCGGCATTCTGTGGTTTCAAAAATATAGGAATGTATTTTTTAATAAAAATATTAATAGTTTTTTATCCTCTTTTAGCAAATATACACGGGTTATTTTATTATCTTTGCGACTGAATTGTATATGTAGTGATTTTTTGAAATGTTTTGTAG